>ERZ1066121.140-NODE-140-length-67035-cov-20.713765_pt1 | contig 67035 bp, 67 predicted proteins | sample MGYA00382768_ERZ1066121 | MGnify/ENA primary metagenome ERZ1066121 (study PRJEB33369, sample SAMEA5778351) | biofilm metagenome | biome: Industrial cooling water; feature: Water cooling tower basin; material: Biofilm | place: United Arab Emirates | collected...
AACGGCTCTGCTTGCGGTTCTTCACGCCCTGCGTGTCGAGCACGCCGCGCACGATATGGTAGCGCACGCCGGGAAGATCCTTCACGCGGCCGCCACGAATCAGCACGACCGAGTGTTCCTGCAGATTGTGGCCTTCACCCGGAATGTAGCCGATGACTTCAAAGCCATTGGTCAGACGGATCTTGGCCACCTTGCGAAGCGCCGAGTTCGGCTTCTTGGGGGTGGTGGTGTAAACACGGGTGCAAACGCCACGCTTTTGCGGGTTGGCCTCCATGGCCGGCACCTTGTTGCGCGCCTTCTGGGGCGTGCGACCCTTGCGGATCAACTGGTTGATCGTTGGCATTGTCTCTCTTCTCGCTTCGACCGGAGCCACCATGGCCGCCGGCCTACTCCAGACCTGCCCCGTTGATGGAAAATCATCACATAAGCGCAAAAGGCCCCCCGTTTCGCCGGAAGGCCGTTCGCACACGGTGCCGTCTGTCGTATCCCCCTTGCCAGCGTTGCCGCCGCTCGGGGATGCGCGCCCATAGACTTTATGACCGGCGCGGTCAACATGGCCCGCGCCCGCCCGGCCCATCCCATTCGCGCGTTTCCCGGCTGCCCCATCAGCCATAGACTGCGGCGCGATCAGGGAGGATCAACGATGGCTTATGATGGCTACAGCCTGCTGACCGTGACGCGTGATGGCCCGCTGGTCACCGCCACCATCGACAATCCGCCGATCAACCTCATCACCATGGCGCTGTTCGGCGAGCTGGCGCGGCTGGCCGCGGAACTGGCCGCCGATGCTTGCGCGCTGGTGTTCGTGCTGAAGAGCGCCGATCCGGATTTCTTCCTCGCCCATTTCGATGTCGAGGCCCTGATCGCCATCGCCGACGGACCGGAGGCACCGACCGAGGCTTCCAACAGCTACCACCAGATGTGCCACGCCTTTCGCACGATGGACACGGTGACCATCGCCCAGATCGAAGGCCGGGTGGGCGGCGGCGGTGCCGAGCTGGCCATGAACTTCGACATGCGCTTCGGCGTCACGGGCAAGACCATCATCAATCAGATGGAGGTGCCGATCGGCATCCTCCCCGGCGGCACCGGCACCCAGAACCTGCCGCGCCTGGTTGGCCGGGCGCGGGCCATGGAGATCATCCTTGGCGGCATCGATGTGGATGCCGAAACGGCCGAACGCTGGGGCTGGCTGAACCGCGCCCTGCCGGCCGATGCCATCGATGCCCATGTCGATGCCCTTGCCCGCCGCATCGCCAGCTTCCCGCCCGAGGCCGTGCGGCTGGCCAAGCAATCCGTGGACAATGCCCGCCTGCCACTGGACGAAGGCTGCGCGCAGGAGGCCGCGCTGTTCCAGCGATTGCTGTTCAGCGACCCGGCCCGGCAGGCCATGCGCCGCTTCCTTGCGCTGGGCGGCCAGACCCGGGAGGACGAACTGAAGGTGGCCGACATCAGCGCGGCGGTGCCGAACGCCTGAACGCGGGTCAGAAGCGGGTGCGCTTGAACAGGGCTTCGGGCAGCAGCTTCACGATGGCCATCACCAGCCACCAGCGGCGCTGCACATATATCACCTCGCTGCCGCCGCGGCTGGCCGCAACGATGCGCTGCGCCACCTGTGCCGGGCTGGCGGTGAGCAGCGGGGACAGGCGGAGCCCGTCCGTCATCGCGGTGCGCACGAAGCCCGGCTTGACCGTGACGACGCGCACGCCGCTGTTCGACAGGCGCTGCCGCAGCCCCGACAGCCAGGCCGTGAACCCCGCCTTGGCGGCGCCATAGAGATAGTTGGCCGCCCGCCCACGGTCCCCCGCGACGGACGAGATGCCGATGATCACGCCGCTGCCGCGCGCCGCAAAGCGTTCGGCCAGCCGTTCCAGGATCGCTGCCGGGCCTTCAAGATTGCTGCGCAGCACCAGCGCCGCCCGCGCCGGATCAGCGCGATTGCGATCCTGATCGCCCATCAGCCCGACCGCGCACACCACGATGTGCGGCAGTTCGGGCAGATTGTCGATGAAGGCGCCATGGCTTTGGCCATCGAGCACGTCGAAGCCATGGCAAGTGACGGTCACGCCATGACGCAGCGCGATGTCGGCGGCGTCGGCGGCAGCGCGGTCCGGCCCGCGCAGCGCCAGCTGGATGGCATGGCCGCGCGCGGCAAAGGCGTGGGCCGCGGCAATGCCGATATCCGAACGGGCGCCCAGGATCAGCACCGGGCCCGGCGCGGCGGCATCTGTCACAGTCCGAGCCTTTCGGATTGCAGGGAGGCGAAATGTGAGACAAGGCCAAGCGCTTCGCGCCGCGCGCGGAAGGCAGCGGCGCGCGGATCGCTGGCGTGCAGCACGTCGCGCGGCATGCGGGCATCCTTTGCGAGGTAAAAACGGCCGCCGTGATCGATCACGATGCGATCGAGCCGGTCGAGCAAAGCCAGGGGGCGCGGGCGGGCCGGGAAATCGAGCGCCAGCGTATAGCCTTCCATCGGAAAGGACAGCATGCCTGCCTGCGGCCCCATGCGCTTGAGCACGGCGAGGAACGAACCGGTGCCGGCCGCCGCGATGGCTTCGAGCAACTGCACCAGGCCGGCGCGCGCCGTCGCCAGCGGCAGCACACACTGGAACTGGCAGAAGCCCTGCCGGCCATAGATGCGGTTCCAGTGCAGCACCGCATCAAGCGGGTGAAAATAACGGTCCCACGGCACCAGGCTGTCACCCAGCGCGCGCAGCCCCCGCGCGTGATAGAGCGCGTTGAAGGCCTTGACGCTGAGGCCATTGAGCAGCCAGCTCGGCGCGTCCATGGGCACCGTCAGCCGCCGCCGCGCCGGCACCGCGAAGGGCCGGACGCGCTGCGCCTCGGGCAGCTCGGCGACCGTTGCATGATCGCCCAGCGTGATCAGGCTGCGGCCCAGCGCGCGGCCCGAAGCCAGGCAATCGATCCAGGCCACCGAATAGCGGCTGGCCAGATGGTCCTCGAACGCCGCCAGCGCGGCATCGAGATCGGGTGCGGCGATCTGTATCTGCCGAATCCACCCCGTTTCCACCGGCATCAGGCGCACGGCAGCCCGCAGGATCGGGCCGGTCAGGCCCATTCCGCCGATGGTGAGGGCAAACAGATCGGGCTGTTCGCCCTGCGAACAGCGCACCACCTTGCCGTCGGGCGTCAGCAGGTCCAGCCAGGCGACATGCTGGCCGATCGAGCCGGCGCCATGATGGTTCTTGCCGTGCACATCAGCGGCAATCATGCCGCCCAGCGTGACGAAGCTGGTGCCGGGCACCACCGGCATGAACCAGCCACGCGGCAGGACGGCGGCGATGATATCGGCCAGCACCGCCCCGGCTTCGGCCACCAGCAGGCCGGTGACCGGATCGAAGGCAAGGAACCGCGACAGGCCGCGCATGTCGATGACGGCATTGCGATTGAGGGCACTGTCGCCATAGGCACGGCCCATTCCCCTGGAAATGCTGTCGCGGGCGGTGGCGATGCCAGGCACTGTCACCGCATCGGCGGTGCGCGGACGCACCACGGGGCAATCGGCACGCGGGGTGCGCCCCCAGCCCGACAGCGTCGTGACCGCCCCATCACTGCCCTGCATCAGGTGGCTTTTCCGCTGGGCGTGAACACGAAGCGCCGGTCCAGCCGGTACTTCAGCCAGTAACCGACACCAAGGCCGAGAATGGCTCCCGCCTCGCGCCCTGCATCGCTGCGCCAGACCAGCCAGGCCAGCGTTTCGGCGCCCCAGAAGATCGCCGTGGTGACAAGACCCATGGCCGTGTAGAGCCCGAACTTGCGGCCATGGGCCTTCAGCCCGGTTTCTGGATCAGCAAAGATCCAGCGCTTGTCGAGCAGATACTTGAGCACCAGGCCGGTGATGGTGCCGGCCGCGATGGCCAGCGCCAGTAGCGCGCCGTCTGCCACCTGCCTGGCGCCCAGATGGAGCACGAGGCGCTGCGCCGCCAGGTTGGCAAGGGTGGCGAGCACGGCAAAGCCGGCATAGCGCGCCGCCATGGCCATTCCGGTCGGTGGTGAGCCTGTCATGGCGGCGCTGCTCACGGCAGGCTGGCAGCCAGCACAACGGCAACGATGATGACGCCGCACACGTGGCTGACCCTGTCGCGCACCGCGAAGATGATGGGGTCGTCGTGCATGGTGCCACGGTGCGCCCGCATCACCACCCGGCTGATCCAGTAGAGCAGCACCGGGCCGATCGCCCACAACAGCTTGGGATGGGCATAGAGTTTCAGCACGGCGCTTGAATTGAGATAGAGCGCGAACAGCAGCACCGAGGCATAGCCGGCGGCGATCGCCATGGCCGAAATGATCGGCAGATCGTCAGTGCGATAGGCGCGGCCGGCGGCTTCGGCGCGGCCACTGGCGAGCCCGTCGACCAGTTCGGCCTGGCGCTTCACCGCGGCCAGCGACAGGAAGAAGAAGATCGAGAAGCCCAGCAGCCATTCCGACAGGGCGATGCCCGTGGCAACCCCGCCGGCAATCACCCGGAGCGTGTAGAGCCCGGCAAGGGTGCAGATGTCGATGACCAGGCGGCGCTTCAGCCACAGCGAATAGGCCGTGGTCAGCACGAAATAGCCCGCCAGCACAGCGAGGAACAGCGGCTGCCCGACCAGCGTTGCAATGGCAAATCCCGCCACCAGCAGCAGCAGGGTGAGACCGGTGCCCACCACCAGGCTGGCGGCGCCGGCGGCAAAAGGCCGGCTGCGCTTGCGCGGGTGGGCGCGATCGGCCTCCAGATCGAGCAGGTCGTTGGCGAGATAGACGCTCGAGGCAATCAGGCTGAAGGCGATGAACGCCGCGATCGCCGCCTGCCACGCCGCCAGCGACAGGTCGTGGGCGGCGAGCAGCGGCAGGAAGATGAGCAGGTTCTTCAGCCACTGGTGCGGCCGCATCGCCTTCAGATAGGGCACGGGACCAGGGGCCGCGCGATCAAGATGCACGACCGGCCCGCCCGCTGTCCGAACCGCTGCCCGGGCCGGGCCGGACAGCCCGACCGTGATGGCGCCATGTGCCCGCCGCCACACCGCACGATCCGCGAGCGCGTCGCCGGCATAATCAAACCCGGCCTCGCCATAGCGCTCGGCGAGGAACTCCGCCTTTCGCGCGCCCTTCAGGTTGCGCACGCCTTCCGAACCGTGCACGGCATCGAACAGGCCGAGATGGCCGGCGACCGCATCGGCCAGCCGTTGATCGGACGCGGTGCACAGCACGGTCAATCGGCCCTGGGCCCGGGCGGCGCGGATCTGCTCCAGCACCTGGCCGTCATAGGGCAGGCCAACCGGATCGATGGTCACCACATCGGCAAGATGGGCCTTGAGCCCGGCGCGGCCGCCGCCAAGGGCACCAAGCAAGGCCAGCACGGCACTCGGCCCGCCAGCCAGCGCCCGCCACAAGGTTTCGAACAGCAGATCGGTGCGCAACAAGGTGCCATCGAGATCGACGACCAGCGGGCGCAGGCCCGACGCGCCATCATCGGCCGCCTGGCGCTGCACGGCACTCACCACCGTCATCGCTGTTCGCCCCCGCACTGCACTTGCCGCACGTCCGCTGCTCCCCGCCTTGATCACCCTGCAACCGGCGGTCTACACGGGAAGAATGAAGAAGTGGTAGGCGCCGGCGCCTTTCCCGGCGTCAGAGCGCGCCGTGGCAGTGCTTGAACTTGCGACCCGAACCGCACGGGCATTCGGCGTTGCGGCTCACGGTCTGGCGCCACTCCTCGACATCCTCGGGATCGATGTCCAGCATTTCGGCAGCTCCCTGCGCGGCGGCAAGCGCGCCCGGCGGGAGCGATCCGGTTGGGAGGGCCGACCCGAAGGCGTCGAAGGCCAGGGTCGGACCGGCTTCGTTCTGGCCGGTGGCGGGATCGATGTGGGTGGTGACGAACGGCGGCAGTTCGGCCGGCGGCGAGCCAAGGTCATCTGGCGCCTTCAGCTCGAACTGGGCGTTGGCCAGCATGCGCGTCACGTCCTCGCGCACGTTCTGCAACATGCGCTCGAACAGGGCGAAGGCCTCGCGCTTGTATTCGTTGATCGGCGTCTTCTGGGCATAGGCGCGCAGGTGGATGACCGAGCGCAGCGAATCCAGCGTCGCCAGATGTTCCTTCCAGTGGTGATCGAGCGCCTGGAGAAGGAAGCTCTTCTCGATGGAAATCCACGTGTCGTCCGGCAGGGTGGCAGCCTTGGCGGCGACCAGCGCATCGGCCTGTTCGATCAGGCGGTCGACCACCACTTCGGGATCGATGCCCTCTTCCTGCGCCCAGGGCGCCACGTCGATGGACAGCCCCAGGATGCCCGACACGTCCTCCTGCAGCCCGGCCATGTCCCACTGTTCGGGGTAGCTGCCCTGCGGGCAGCGGCTGGCGACGATGAAGTTCACCGTTTCATGGCGCATGTCGACCACCACGTCGCCCACGGTCTCGCTGTCCATGATGTCGGCGCGCTGGTCATAGACGACCTTGCGCTGGTCGTTCATCACATCGTCATACTGCAGGAGCTGCTTGCGGATGTCGTAGTTGCGGGCTTCCACCTTCTTCTGGGCGGTCTCGATCGCCTTCGAAATCCACGGGTGGACGATGGCCTCCCCCTCTTCCAGGCCGGAATTCATCAGGCGCGACAGCATGTTCTGCTGCCCGAAGATGCGCAGCAGATCATCGTCGAGGCTGAGGTAGAAGCGCGACAGGCCGGGATCGCCCTGGCGACCCGAACGGCCGCGCAGCTGGTTGTCGATGCGGCGGCTTTCGTGGCGTTCGGTGCCCAGCACGAACAGGCCGCCTGCGGCCAGCACCCGCAGGCGCTCCTCGGCCACCTCGGCCTTGATCTTCGCCTCGGCGGCCTCGCGCTCGGGGCCGGGCGGAACTTCGGCCAGTTCGCGGGCGATGCGCGCCTCCTCGTTGCCCCCCAGCTTGATGTCGGTGCCGCGGCCCGCCATGTTGGTGGCGATGGTGACGGCGCCGATGCGGCCCGCCTGCTCGACGATGGCGGCTTCCTGCTCGTGGTAACGGGCGTTGAGCACCACATGTTCCACGCCTTCCGTCTTCAGGAAGTCGGAGAGCATCTCGCTCTTCTCGATCGAAACGGTGCCGACCAGCACCGGCTGGCCCTTGGCCTGCGCCTCGCGGATCGCCTTGACGATCGCCTTGTACTTGTCGTCGCCGTTCTTGTAGAATTCGTCGTCCACATCCCGCCGCTGGACCGGCAGGTTGGTGGGGATTTCCACCACGTTGAGCTTGTAGATGTCGTAGAATTCGGCCGCCTCGGTGGCCGCCGTGCCGGTCATGCCGCCAAGCTTGGGATACATGCGGAAATAATTCTGGAAGGTGATGCTGGCCAGCGTCTGGTTTTCCGGCTGGATGGCCACGCCTTCCTTGGCCTCAACCGCCTGGTGCAGGCCTTCAGACCAGCGGCGACCTTCCATCATGCGACCGGTGAATTCGTCGATGATCACCACCTTGCCGCCGCGCACGATATAATCGGTGTCGCGCCGGAAGATGACGATGGCGCGCAGCGCCTGGTTGAGGTGGTGGACCACCTGCGTATTCTCGAAATCATAGAGATTGTCGGTGGCGAGCAGGCCGGCGGCGCCCAGCATCTGCTCCACCTTCTCGGTGCCTGCCTCGGTGAGGATCACCGACTTCTGCTTCTCGTCAACCTCGACATCCTCGCGCTCCAGCTCCTTCACCACGGCGTTGACGGCGGTGTAGAGGCCCGACTTGTCGTCGGTGGGGCCGGAGATGATGAGCGGGGTGCGCGCCTCGTCGATCAGCACGCTGTCGACCTCGTCGACCACGGCGAAGTTGAACGGCCGCTGCACCATCTGCTCGCGCGTGTACTTCATGTTGTCGCGCAGATAGTCGAAGCCGAATTCGTTGTTGGTGCCGTAGGTGATGTCGGCCTGGTAGGCGGCGCGGCGGGTCTGATCATCGATGTTGGGCACGATGACGCCCACGGTCAGGCCGAGGAAGCGATAGACCTGGCCCATCCACTGCGCATCGCGGCTGGCCAGATAGTCGTTCACCGTCACGACATGCACGCCCCGGCCGGTGAGCGCGTTCAGATAGACGGCCAGCGTCGCCACCAGCGTCTTGCCTTCGCCGGTGCGCATTTCGGCGATCTCGCCGCGGTGGAGCACGATGCCGCCGATCAGCTGCACGTCATAATGGCGCTGGCCCAGCGTGCGCTTGGCCGCCTCGCGCACGGTGGCGAAGGCTTCGGGCAGGATGTCGTCAAGGCTCTTGCCCGCCTCCAGCTCGGCCTTGAGCTTGGGCGTCTGGGCCTTCAGCGCCTCGTCCGACAGCGCGCTGATCTGGGGTTCCAGGTCGTTGATGCGCTTCACGATCGGGCGCAGCGACTTCAGATAGCGGTCGTTCGACGATCCGAAGATGGACTTGGCGATACTGCTCAGACCGAGCATGGACATCCTGACCTTGACAAAGCGGGCGGCAAAACGGGCGGCTATGATATGGCGCGCGGCATCAAGGCCTCACACCATGGGCATCGGCGGGGATGTAGGGTCAGCCGCGGGCTTCGTCAATGAAGCGGCGACGGGTGGTGCACCGCGACCGCGCCGGCGCCGGCGCATCAGGCCCAGATCAACCGCCTTGCGCACATTGGGATGGCGCCGCGTGTAGAACAGGTAACGCCGCCGTGCCCAGCGCGAGTTCCGCAGCACCAGCGCCACGCCAGCGCCCAGCACCAGAAGGCCAACCCCCGGCGGCGTGAGCAGCCCGATGATGCCGGCCATGGGAATGAGCAGGGCGCCCAGCAGGATCTGGAACACCCGGAAGGGTTCGGAGCGAACCAACGCATCAAGAAAGCCAAGCCGACTCATCTTCATCTTCGGTACGGCGCGCGTGTGGCAATCATAAGGCGGCGATTGCGCGCGGCCGCACAATTTTCTAAGCCTTTGATCGGGTCTTGAATTCCGTTCGCTTTGGGGAGACGGATGATGGTGGCCCATGTCGGCACGGTGGCGTTTCTGGGCCTGGAGGCCCGCAGTGTCGATGTGCAGGTGCAGGTTTCGGCCGGGCCGGTGAACTTCGTCACCGTCGGCCTGCCCGACAAGGCGGTGAAGGAAAGCCGCGAGCGCGTCGCCGCCGCCCTCCATGCCATCGGCCTGTCGCTGCCGCCCCGCCGCGTGATCGTCAACCTGTCACCGGCCGATCTGCCCAAGGAAGGCAGCCATTATGATCTGCCGATCGCGCTCGGCCTGCTGGCCGCCATGGGCGTGGTTGCGGCCGATACGCTGGATGATTTCGTGGCGGTGGGCGAACTTGGCCTCGATGGCGCCATCCTGCCGGTGCCGGGTGTGCTGCTGGCCGCATTGCACGCCGGTGCGCAGGAGCAGGGCCTGATCTGCCCGGCAACGCAGGGCCCTGAGGCCGCCTGGGCCGGCGAGGTCAATGTGCTGGCCGCGCCCGACCTCCTGTCACTGATCAACCATCTGAAGGGCAGCATCGTGCTGCCCCAGCCGGTGCGCGCCGAAGCCGAAGCCGTGCGGCGCGGGCCGGACTTTGCCGACATCAAGGGCCAAGAAACCCCCAAGCGCTGCGCCGAGATCGCGGCGGCCGGCGGTCACAATCTGCTGATGAGCGGCCCGCCCGGTTCCGGCAAGTCGCTGCTGGCCGCGGCGCTGGCCGGCATCCTGCCCGATCTCACCCCGGCCGAGGCGCTGGAAGTCTCGATGGTCGCCTCCATGGCCGGCGAGCTGGAAGGCGGCAAGCTGAAGCGCAGCCGGCCGTTCCGGGCGCCCCACCATTCGGCCTCGATGCCGGCGCTGGTGGGCGGCGGCATGAAGGCCCGGCCGGGCGAGGTGAGCCTGGCCCATCTGGGAGTCCTCTTCCTCGATGAACTGCCCGAGTTCCAGCGCGGCGTGCTCGACAGCCTGCGCCAGCCGCTGGAAACCGGCCAGGTGATGGTGGCACGCGCCGCCGCGCACGTCACCTATCCGGCGCGGGTGCAGTTGATTGCCGCGATGAACCCGTGCCGCTGCGGGCATCTGGGGGATGCGGCGCTGGCCTGCGCCCGCGCGCCGCGCTGCGCGGCGGATTACCAGTCGAAACTGTCCGGGCCGCTGCTTGACCGCATCGATCTGCACATCGAGGTGCCGGCGCTGTCAGCCGCCGATCTGGCGCTGCCGCCGCCGGCCGAGAACAGCGCCACGGTGGCCGCCCGGGTGGCGCAGGCGCGCGCGCGGCAGACCGCCCGCTATGCCGGCACGCCGACGCGCACCAATGCGGAGGCCGATGGCGAGCTCCTGAAGGCCCACGCCACACCGGACGCCGAAGGTCAGCGACTGTTGACGCAAGCTGCCGACACGCTGCGCCTATCGGCGCGCGGCTATGCGAGGGTGCTCAGGGTGGCGCGCACCATTGCCGATCTGGCTGGCAGCGACAGCGTGTCCCGCGCCCACATTGCCGAGGCGCTGTCGTACCGGCGCCGGCCACCCGTGAACTGACGCGCGTGAATTGAATCCTGCTGCAACTGCTGTCACCATGACCCGTCAGGGAGCGCGATCATGATCGAACGCAAGGCCACCGAATGGATGCTGCTGCCGCTGAAGCGCTATGCCGAGTTTTCAGGCCGCAGCCCGCGCGCCGAATATTGGTGGTTCATCCTGTTCAGCATCCTGATTTCGATCCCGGCCGGCATCATCGACGCCATCATGGGCGCACAGCTGGCCGGCAGTCTGCTCTCGCTTGGTCTCTTCCTGCCCAGCCTTGCCGTATCGGTGCGCCGTCTGCACGATCTTGATCGTACCGGGTGGTGGATCCTGGCGCCGCTGGCCGTGCTGCTGCCCACCATTGCTGGCGCCGCGCTGTTCGGCGGCATGGGCGCCATTGGTGGCCTTCTGGGCAGCAAGGGCGCAGCCGGCGCCGGCGTGGGCGGCGCCATGCTGGTGATCGGCCTTGGCCTGCTGGTCGGCGGCGTGCTCAGCCTTGTTCTGCTGGTCTGGTACTGCATGCGCGGCACGCAGGGGCCAAACAGCTATGGCCCCGATCCCCTGGGCCCACCGGAGAACCCGACACTTTATTATTGAGCGGGCGAAGCCGGCGCGGGGGCCGGCACGCTGCTGCCGCCGTCCCACTTGGCGATCACCGCAGTGGCCACCGCGTTGCCGATCACGTTGGTCGCGCTGCGACCCATGTCGAGGAAATGATCGACCGCCAGAATCAGCAGCAGGCCGGCTTCGGGAATGTCGAAATAGGGCAGGGTCGCGGCGATGACGACAAGGCTGGCGCGCGGCACCCCGGCGATGCCCTTCGACGTGATCATCAACAGGCCCAGCATCGCCAGTTCCTGCCAGATGGTCAGATCAATGCCATAGGCCTGGGCGATGAAGATCGACGCGAAGGCGCAATACATCATCGAGCCATCGAGGTTGAAGCTGTAGCCCAGCGGCAACACGAACGAGGCGATGCGGGTGGGCACCCCGAACCGCTCCAGGCTGGCCAGCAGCTTGGGGTAGGCCGCTTCCGATGAGGCAGTGGCGAAGGTGATCAGGAAGGGCTCGCGGATTTCGGGGATCAGCCGCTTGACCTCGCCCGCGCCGAGCACGATGGCCCCTGCGCCAAGCAGAAAGGCCCACAGCACGGCAAGCGCCAGATAGAAGCCGCCCACGAACTTGCCGAAGGTGATGAGGATGCCAAGGCCCTCCACCGCGATCGAGCCGGCAATGGCGGCGAACACCGCGAACGGCGCCATTTTCATCACATGGCCGGTGATCACCAGCATCATGTGCATGACCGCATCCAGCGCCTTGTTGATGGGTTCGGCCTTGTCCCCCATCTGGATCAGCGCGACGCCGGCAAACAGGCTGAACACCACGATCTGCAGCACTTCGTTGGTCGCCATCGCTTCGATGATCGATTTCGGGAAGATGTGCTTGAGGAACTTGATGAAATCAAAGGCCTCGCCCTGCACGCCCGACGTCGCGCTGGCGGGCGGCAGTGCCAACCCCACGCCAACGCCCGGTGCCAGAAGATTGACCATCAGTATGCCCAGCCCGAGGCTGAACACAGATGCGGCAATGAACCAGGCCAACGTGCGCACAAAGGTGCGGCCAACGGAACCGCCCGATCCCATGTGGGCGATACCCACGGTGAGCGTTGCCAGCACCAGCGGTGCGATGATCATCTTGATCAGCTGCAGGAAGACGACGGTGACGCCCGACAGATAATAGGCCGCCTGCCTGGTCTGCTCGGGTGCGAAGTTGGCATGGATCGCCCAGCCAACCCCGAGCCCGGCGACAAGGCCGATCAGGATCCAGCGGGTGAGACTGTTGGTCGGGTTCATGGCGCCCCTCGTTCGGGCAGCGGGCAGCGGGCGTCAAGTGCCCGCATGCCCCGCCGGGCCATCAACGCAGCGCCGATGGCCGAGCCATGGCCAGCCGCGCTCGCGTTTGCGCTGCCAGACAACAAGATATTCGTTAACCTTGATTGCCAAGCCGCTCGCACGCAATCGAATCGGCACAGTCGATATCGAGTCGCGCCCGCCATGTGCAGGACGTTTTCTGCAAGACGGCGCCATCCGCAGGCTGGAAGTGCTTGAGCTTTCGGGCAAGCGGCACATCACCGCAGCGCTGTTAACCGAAAATTGACTTACAAATGTCTATGACATATCCCGATAAGTGCCAGTTTGTGGCGTAGCAACGGGGCTTGTGTATGTTGAGTGGGCGTTTCGGACGCCGGCTGCGTGCCAGCCGGGCGGACTTGCAGTCAGGCCCGGGAACGGCCCGCCGTCTGGGCAAGGGCCGCCGTCTGGGCAAGGGCCGCCGTCTGGGCAAGGCTGGCAACGTGGCGGCGATGACTGCCATGCTGGTGCCTGTGCTGATCGGCGCTGCCGGCGTTGCCAGTGACACCGCGCAATGGGTGCTCGTGCGCCGCGCGCTCCAGCGCCAGGCCGATTCGGCGGCGCTCGCCGGCGCCTATGCGCTCACCCAGGGGCAGGCTGCCAGCAGCGGCGCCCTCGCCGATATCGGCAAGAACCAGAATTACACGCTGGCGAACGTGCCGCTGATCGAGAATGCACCGAGGGTGGGCCCCTTTGCCGGCGTCGCAACGGCCGTGCGCGTGCGCCTCACGGCCACCAGCCGCCTGCCGTTCAGCAGTGCCTTCCTGGGACGAGGCGTCACCATCAGCGCCGAAGCCGTCGCCGGGCTGGAACGCGACGGCGACTATTGCATCATCGCGCTCGACACCAGTCCGACCCTTGGCATCACCAACAGCGGCAACACGCTGGTTGATGCCCAATGCGGCATGCACGCCAACTCGACCGGCGAGCCGGCCATCACTGGCCAGGGTAGCGCGACCATCTTCGCCTCGCCGGTCTCGGCATCGGGCAGCATCAACAATGGTGGCAATTTTGCCGCGGGCACGGTGTTCACGCCCTACAATGTGCAGCAGCGCGATCCGTTCGCCGATCTGCCCAACCCGTCGCCCACCGGCCCGGTCTACAACAATGTGCGCGTGCAATCGAACCGCACGCAGACCCTGCAGCCCGGCACCTATCGCGGCGGCCTCAACATCCAGGGCACCGCCAACCTGGCACCCGGGGTCTATTACATCGACGGGCGCAACAATGGCGACCTGTCGATCGGTTCGCAGGCTGTGGTCAACGGCACCGGCGTCACCTTCGTGCTCAGCAATTCGGACTTCACGTCCAGCACCACCAGCGGCACCGCCGCCCCGGTGCGGATCAATGGCGGCGCCACGCTGAACATCACCGCGCCCGACGCCGGTACCTATGCCGGCGTCCTGATGTACCAGGATCGCCGGGCCACAGCGATGAGCGAGACGGCGCGCATCAACGGCAACAGTTCGTCGCGGCTGCGCGGTGCGCTCTATTTCCCGAAGAACGAGCTGCTGTTCAACGGCACGTCGGGCATGGACATCGACTGCCTGCAGATGGTGGGCTATCGCATCACCTTCACCGGCACCAGCGACATCCGCAACATCTGCCCGGCGCTGTCCGGCTCCGGCGCCTTCAAGGGCGACGTGGTGAGGCTGCTGGGATGATGCGGGCTGTTCGCTTCCGGCTCCGGCATGATCGGCGCGGCGGCTCGGCGGCGGAATTCGCCCTCGTGCTGCCATTGGTGGGCACCATGCTGCTCGGCGCACTCGATCTGGCCAACGGCTTTGCCACCCGCCTGCGGCTGGAACAGGCGGCCCAGGCCGGCATCGAGATGGTGGCCAACCGCAAGGGCTATTCCCCCGATTACGGCTTCGCCCTCACCGAAGCGCAGGGGCGCTGGGGTGATCCGCTGATCAGCAGCAACCTGCAAAGCTGGCTGGAATGCAATGGCACCCGCCAGTCCAATGGCACCACCCAGTGCCCCAGCGGCCAGACGCGGGCCCGCTATGTCGCCATCACCCTGCGCGCCGAATATCTGCCGACCCTGAAGCTGGACCGGATCCTGCCCGGCGACGGCCCCAACGGCGGCTATGAAATCATCGGCGATGCTGCGGTGCGCGTGCAATGATGCGCCGTCTTGCCGGTATCGCCGCCGCGCCTGTCCGCGTTCTCGCCGGTGACCGGCGCGGCGCGTCTGCCGCCGAATTCGCGCTCACCCTGCCGATCTGGGCGATGCTGATCTTCAGCTTCTTCGCGATGGCCCGGGTCTATTTCGGGCGCGCCGGCGTGCTGAATGGCATGGGCGAGGCCGCACGCGTCGCCACCCTGTGGCCGCGCCGTCCGAATTCGGATCTGCAGGCTGCCTTCACGCAGCGCACGTTCGGCACCATCAGCGGTGAACAGCCGACCATGGCGATCGTCACCGGCACCAGCAACGGGCAGGACTATGTCGATCTTCGGGTGACCTACACGCCACAGATCGATCTGTTCCTGATCACGGTGTCGCCGATCACACTCAACTTTCAGCGCCGCGCTTTCCGGCCCGGCTGAAGACGGATCAATCGGCGCGCGGGTGCGCCGCCGCCCAGGCGTCGAGCAGCTGTGCCGCATCAACCGCCGTGTAGATCTGCGTCGATGACAGGCTGGCGTGGCCCAGCAATTCCTGCAGCTGCCTCAGGTCAGCCCCGCGCGCCAGCAGATGCGTGGCAAAACTGTGCCGCAGGGCATGCGGCGTCGCACTGGGCGGCAGCGCCAGCGCGGCGCGCGCCGCCTGCACCGCGCGGCGCACCGTGCCGGGATCGAGCGCGCCGCCGCGCACCCCCCGGAACAAGGGTGCCTGTGCTGTCATCGGGAAAGGGCATTGCGCCACATAGGCCTCGATCGCCGCCCGCACCTGCGGCAGCAAGGGCACGATCCGTGTCTTGCTGCGCTTGCCGGTGACGGCGATCACCTCCCCCAATGGCAGCGCCGCACCAGTGAGGGACAGCGCCTCGCCGATGCGCAGGCCGCCGCCATAGAGCAGCAACAGCACGGCGGCATCGCGCGCCGCCACCCAGGGCCGGCGCGCCGCATCTGCCACCACCTCCACCATCTGCGTGACGTCCACGGGCGAAACCGCCCGCGGCAGCCGACGCGGCTGCTTCGGGGCCTTCAGCGCGGCAATCGCATCGCAGGCCAGGCCCTCGTTGCGCCGCGCCCAGGCAAAGAAGCCCTTCAAGGCAGACACGTCGCGGGCCAGCGAGGCCGGGCTCAGCCCTTCGCTTCGCCTGAGCGCGAGAAAGGCCCGCAGGTCAGCGGCGGTCAGTGAGGCCAGCCGGCCGCCGACGATCGGGCCACCCAGGTGAACGCCAAGGAAGTCATCGAACCGCTCGAGGGTGAAGCCATAGGCTCTCAGCGTGTGTGGCGACAGGCGGCGCTGGTCCCCGGCATGGGCGAGGAAGCGCCCGACAAGCCCGGCGAGAGGCTCGCCCGCCGCACTCAAAGGATCGACTGCCCCGTCTTGGCCCAATCGGCGAGGAAGGCGGCCAGCCCCTTTTCGGTAAGGGCGTGGCCTGCCAGCGCCCGGATCACCGCCGGCGGCATGGTGGCGACATCGGCGCCGATCCGCGCGGCGGCCAGCACATGGACGGGCGAGCGCACGCTGGCGACGAGGATCTGCGTCTTGAAATCATAATTGTCATAGATGGTGCGGATATCCTGGATCAGCTCCATCCCATCGTGGCCGATATCGTCAAGCCGGCCGACGAACGGGGAGATGTAGGTGGCGCCCGCCTTGGCGGCGAGCAGCGCCTGGTTGGCCGAGAAGCACAGGGTGACGTTGGTCTCGACACCCTCGCCGGTCAGCGCCTTGCAGGTCTTCAGGCCATCGATGGTCAAGGGCAGCTTGATGCAGATGTTGGGCGCCAGCGCACGCAGCACGGCGGCTTCCTTCATCATGGTGGCATGATCAGTCGCCACCACCTCGGCCGAGACCGGGCCATCAACGAGCCCGCAGATCTCCTTCACCACATCAAGGAAATTGCGGCCGGACTTGGCGATCAGGCTGGGATTGGTGGTGACGCCATCCAGGAGGCCGGTGGCGGCCAGATCGGCAATGTCGGCAACGTCGGCAGTATCGGCAAAGAATTTCACGGCGGGCTTCCTGACATTGGGGATGGGGAGTCGCCGCTTCCATAGCGCAAACCGGCCGCGCTGTCCTACAGGGCGCATGCCATGTTAGGTTGGGAGCCTTTTTGTTCAGCAAATCCAACAGGAAAGGAAAAGACATGCGCCCCTTGCAAATGGCTGTTGCCCTGCACGCCCACCACGATTGGGAGGTCAAGGCCGCCCCTGACCCGCTGGCGCTGCCGTGGCTGATCGAGGCGCAGCGTGCCATCGGCATCACCGAAGTGGCCGGGCCTGCATCCAACCCGCTGATCATCGGCTGGGGCAAGCGGCTGAAGATCGACTATCGCAGCGACGAGATCAGCTGGTGCGGGCTGTTCGTGGCGCACTGCATCAGCAGCGCCCTGCCGGCCGAAGACCTGCCCAGGGGACTGCTCGGCGCCCGCAGCTGGCAGCGCTTCGGCGTGCCCTGCCCGGTGCCGCAACCGGGCGCCGTGATGAGCTTCTGGCGCGTCGCCCGCAACGACTGGCGCGGGCATGTCGGCTTCTATGTTGGCGAGGATGCCGCCGCCTATCACATCCTGGGCGGCAATCAGGGCGATGCGGTCAACGTGAAGCGCTTTGCAAAGAGCCGCTTCCTCAGCGCCCGCTGGCCGGCCAGCGCTGCACCGCCCGCCGGCAAGCCCCGTCTGCTGCACGCCGACGGGCGGCTGTCGGCCAACGAACAGTAACTGCCGTCAGCCCGCCAGCTGTTTCTTCAGCTCGGTCTTCAAGATCTTGCCATTGGCGTTGCGCGGCAGCGGTTCGGTGGAGAAATGCACCGCCACCGGCACCTTGAAGGCTGCCTGCCGCGCCGCCACGAAGGCTCGCAATTCGTCCTCGGTGGCAGTGCTGCCGGGCTTCAGCGTCACGAAGGCCACGGGTTCCTCTCCCAGCGTCTTGTGCGGCCGGCCCACCAGCGCGGCGTCCATCACGGCGGGATGTTCATACAGGGCGTTCTCCACCTCCACGCAGTAGATATTCTCGCCGCCGCGGATCAGCATGTCCTTGGCGCGGTCGATGATGAAGCAGAAGCCTTCATCATCGATGCGGGCGAGGTCGCCGGTGCGCACCCAGCCGTCGATGAAGGTGGCGGCCGTCGCTTCGGGCTTGTTCCAATAAAGCTTCACCACGTTGGGGCCATAGCCGTAAAGCTCGCCCACCTGGTTCGGCCCCAGCACGCGGCCATCGGGATCGCGCACCTCAAGGTCGCACACCGGCACCGGCGGCCCGCAGCTGTCGGGCCGGTGCTCGTAATCCTCGGCCATGTGGTGGGTGAAGGTGGCGCTGGTCTCGGTCATGCCCCAGCCGTTGCCGGGCTTGGCCTTGAACTGGCTGCCGATCTGGCGGACCAGTTCGGGCGCGGAGGGGGCGCCGCCGTAGGACACGGTTTCCAGGCTCGACAGGTCGTACTTGTGGCGATCGGGATGCTCGAGGATCTGCCAGGCGATGGTGGGCACCCCGCCGGCCGAATTGCAGCGTTCGCGCTCGATGAGCTTCATCGCCTCGACCACGTCCCACTTCTTCATCAGCACCAGCTTCACGCCGGCGACCATGCTGGGGTTCAGCACGGCGTGGCACCCCGTGGCATGGAAGAAGGGCACGCTCAGCAGGGTCGCCTTCTGCGGGGCGTTCGGATCGGCGACCGGCGGCTGCTCGCCCCGCCGCAGGAAACTGCGCGCCTGCGAACAGGCGCTGGCCATGATGTTGGAACAGATGTTGCGGTGGGTGACCAGCGCGCCCTTGGGCTTGCCGGTGGTGCCGCTGGTGTAGAAGATGGTGGCGTCATCTTCGGGCCGGAGCGCCAGTGCATCTTCAGGAATGGCGCGGTCCTTCAGCGAGGCCCAGTCCATCGGCCAACCGATCACTTCTTCCAGCCTGCGGGCGCGCGGGTCGCCCAGTTCCATCTCGCTGGCCCGGGTGACATAGATGGTCTCGAGGTCGGGGCAGTTCGGCAGATGCTCGGCGATGCGGTTGTAGCGCTCGGCATCGATAGCCAAGATCTTCGTGCCGCTGTCCGTCAGGCCATATTCCAGCTCGCCGCCGGTCCACCAGGCATTCAATGGCGTCACGATCGCGCCGCACAGGCTGGCGGCATAGAAGGCCACCGGCCATTCCGGCAGGTTGCGCATCACCACCGCCACGCGGTCACCCTTCTTCAGGCCATCGGCCTTCAACTGCTCGGCCAGGGCCAGCGTGGCACGGGCAAAGGCCTCGAACGTCACGCGATCCTCGTCCAGCACCAGGAAGACCTTGTCGCCATGGGCGCGGCCGGCGGCGAAGCAATGGGCGAGGCTGGGCGGGGCGTTCTTCCACACCCGTGTCGGCCGGCCCTGGATGGTGACGGTCTCCATCTCCAGCGGCTGCCCTGGCGCGGTCAGGAGCGCGTGCGCCTCGGCAATCGACATCGCCGGAAATTGGGCTGGCCAGTTGGTCATCAGATCGTCCCCAGGGCTGTTATCGTATTGTGAATGTCACGATGCCGCAAAGCCGGGAGCCCCGCCAGTCTGTCAGAACGGCGCATTTCCCCTTCTTTGTGGGCGGGTTGAGGGCGGCGGCCAACCGGCATAGTCTGGGCCGGAACGATGGGGAGATGCACCATGGCCACCGTTGCCAAGACTGCCGAATGGGATGCCCGCGATGCCGCGCAGATGCGCGCCGTTCTTGATGCCCAGCGCGCCAGCTTCACGGCGCAGTTGCCGGTGCCGGCGGCCACACGGCGTGACCGGCTGAACCGCGCGCTGGACGTGGTGCTGGCCAACAAGGACCGTTTTGCCGCGGCGATGAGCGAGGATTTCGGCCATCGTTCGACCGAGCTCAGCCTCGTTACCGACATCATGGCCAGCGTGAAGCCGATCAAGCATGCGCTGAAGCATCTCGATGCCTGGATGAAACCGGAAAAGCGCAAGCTCGATTTCCCGCTCGGCCTGCTCGGCGCCAAGGCGTGGGTGGAATGGCAGCCCAAGGGCGTGGTGGGCATCATCAGTCCGTGGAACTTCCCGGTGAACCTCACCTTCGCGCCGCTGGCCGGGGTGCTGGCCGCCGGCAACCGGGCGATGATCAAGCCTTCGGAATATACGCCGGTCACCAGCGCGCTGATGAAGGAGCTGCTTGAAGCCGCCTTCGATGCGACCGAAATCGCGGTGATCACCGGCGGGCCGGAAGTGGGCCGGGCCTTCACCGAACTGCCCTTCGATCACATCATCTTCACCGGTGCGACCAGCGTGGCGCGGCACGTGATGGCGGCTGCGGCGAAGAACCTGGTGCCCCTCACGCTGGAACTGGGCGGCAAGTCGCCAACGATCATTTCCCGCTCCGCCGACGTGGCCGCTGCCACCGAACGCGTGGCCATGGGCAAGCTGATGAACGCCGGGCAGATCTGCCTCGCCCCTGATTATCTGCTGGTGCCCGAGGAGAAGGAAGGCGAGATCGTCGAGGGGCTCAAGGCCGCCACGGCGAAGCTCTATCCCACCATGCTGGCCAACCCGGATTATACCAGCGTGCTGGGCGCCCGGCACCGCGAACGCCTCGAAGCGCATGTGGAGGATGCTCGCGCCAAGGGGGCGGACGTGGTGGTGGTCAACCCGGCGGGTGAGGACTTCAGCAAGCAGAACACCAACAAGATGCCGCTGCACATCATCCGCAACCCCACCGACGAGATGACGGTGATGCAGGAGGAGATCTTTGGCCCGCTTCTCCCAGTGCGCACCTACAAGGCGATCGACGGCGCCATCGACGAGATCAACCGCCGCGACCGACCGCTCGGCCTCTACTGGTTCGGCCAGGACGAGCTGGAACAGCGCCGTGTCCTCGATCGCACCATTTCGGGCGGCGTGACCGTCAACGACGTGATCTTCCATGTTTCGGCGGAAGACCTGCCGTTCGGCGGCATCGGCCCGGCTGGCATGGGCAATTATCACGGCCATGATGGCTTCAAGGCGTTCAGCCACCCCAAGGCCATCTACAGCCAGCCGAAGATCGATCTCGCTGGCATGGCCGGCTTCAAGCCGCCCTATGGCGAGAAGACGCAGAAGGCGCTGGCGCGTGAACTGAAGAAATGATTGAACGGGCAGCCTGGGCGGCGCTGGCGCTGATCCATGCGCTGCCGGCGCTGGCCCTGTTCAACCCCGGCCTGATCAGCCGGCTTTATGGCGTAGCGCCCGGCGATGGCGCCTTCTTGTTGCTGCACCACCGCGCGGCGCTGTTCCTGTGCGTGTTGATCCTGTGCCTGTGGGCGGCGGCGGTGCCGGGGGTGCGACAGGCGGCCAGCGTGGTGGTGGGCCTCTCGATGCTGTCGTTCCTGTGGCTGTGGCAGGGTGCCGGGCGGCCAGCAGCGCTGAACAGCATCGCCATTGCCGATCTGATCGGCCTGCTGCCGCTGGCTCTGGTGGTCTGGCGGGCGTGGGGGAAAGCGGCGGCATGAACCGCCGCGGCCAATGCCTGTGCGGCGCCGTCACGGTGGCGCTGGCGGCGGAACCGAAGATGGTCAACATGTGCCATTGCGCCGATTGCCAGCGTCGTAGCGGATCGCCCTTCGGCATGGCGGTGTGGCTGGCCGAGGCTGACGTGACGATCAGCGGTGAGACCCGCGCCTTCGTGCATCTCAGCGACAAGGGCCGGGAGCTCACCAACCGCTTCTGCCCCGATTGCGGCAGCACCATCTGCTACACCGCCGCGCTCAATCCCGGCCTGATCGCCATTCCCGCCGGCCTGTTCGCCGATCCCGCCACGCCCCCGCCCCTGCGCAGCGTGTTTGAGGAACGGCGCCATCCCTGGGTGCGCGTGCCTGACGGCGCCGTGCGGCTGCCGCGCGGGCGGGACGGTTAAACGGGTGGCTGCGTCGCCTGAAAGGCCGGCGTGGCCAACAGGCGGTCAGCCAGCGCGGCCAGGCCTGCGTTGTGTTCGCGCCAATGCAGATCGGGGAAGCGGAAGCTGAGATAATCGCAGGCGACAGCGATGCAGATATCGCCGAAGCCGCTGCCGCCCACGCGGGTGTTCATCACCGCCAGCGCCCGTTCGATGGCGCGATATTGCCGGTCCACCCACGGGCCGGAGGTGATGCCCTGCGCCATGTTGAACCGCAGGATGATGGCGGCATCCAGCACGCCGTCGGCCAGCGCCTCGGTGGTGCGGGCCTGCCAGTGGGCGTGACCGCTTTGCGCCATCAGCTGTTGTCCGGGCACGCTGGCCAGCAGGAAGGCGGCGATGACCGGCGAATCGATGATCGCGCTACCATCGTCCAGCACCAGCGCCGGCACCTTGCCCAGCGGATTGGCCGCCAGCAATGCGGCCGGGTCGGTCATCGGCGCGGTGTCTTCCACCGGCAGCGCGATCCCCAGTTCATGGGCGAGTATCCGCAGTTTGCGGGCATAGGGCGACGTCATCGAGGCGAGCAGTTTCACGGTGTCACCTTCAGCTGATCGACAAGGAACGCCTCCACTTGTGCCCACACCGGGCTGCCCGGCGCGATCACCTCGAAATGGCCGGTGCCGCCTAGGATGAGGGCGCTGGACTGGTCCTTGCCCGCGCGGGCTTCTGTCACCCACTTTGCGGATGCCGTGGGCGACAGGAACAGACTGGCCGAAACGAGACCCGACTTCAGGCCCAGCGGCAGCCATTTCTGGGGAGAGCCTTCAGTCCAGCGCCGTGGCTGCTCGGCCGGCGTGCCGCCGAACAGCGCCGTGCCGGCTGGCACGCCGCAGCCCTTCTCGAACGTCTCGATCTCGGCACCCGGATCGCCCGGTCCATCGATGGCCACCACCGCGCCGATCTTCAGTGGATCGGGCGAGGCAATCGCGCTGTCCTTCGGCAGTTTGTGCCGGCTGGCCACCCACAGCGCCGCATGCGCCCCGGCACTGTGGCCCGTCACCGCAACCCGCGCGAGGTCGATCGGATGGCGTTTGGCCAGTGAACGCAGATGATCGGTCGCGGCCGCCCAGTCGAGGAAGGTGCCGGGCCAGCCGGCGCCGGGATCGCCGCTGTATGTGCCATCGGGCTTCGTCTCGCCGGTCTGGCGATATTCGATGTTCCAGGTGGCAAAACCGCGCTCCGTCAGCCGGCTCGCCAGCGCCGCGGTGTTCTGCTTCGTGGCAAAGCCCTTCCACCAGCAGCCGCCGTGGATCACGATCACCACCGGGTGCGGGCCAGGCCCGGCTGGCAGCCTGAGTTCACCCACCTGTGCCGGTGCCGGGCCATAGGCCTCCACCAGCGTCGGCGGCGATGACGGCAATTTGTCGACATCGGCTGGCCGCAGCCGCTGCGCCAGCGCCGGGCTGGCCAGCAGGGCCGCGATCAGCAGCGCCCGCCTCATCGCAGCACCTCGGCGGCGGCATTCACCCGGTCGGCATAGCTGCTGAGCGCGGCGGCCGCGATGCCGGCCTCGCGCCGGGCATCGTCAAAGCGCCGCTCCTCCACGGCCTCGCGCACGCCTGGCAGTGTCTTGGCGCCATAGCCGGTGAAGCGGCCGGGCGCGTAGAGGATGTTGCGGAACCATGGCCGGAACGGCAGGCCGGTGGGGCTGAGCAGCGCCTGATCAATGCCCTTCAACCGGGCATTGAGCGCCGCCGTCTGCGCCGGGGTGAGGCTGCTGCCCTTCGCAGCGATGGCGGCATCGAAGGCCCTGGCCGCTGTGTCCAGTTTCGTGATGGCCGCATCGAGCGCCGACAGGTCGAGCGCCGGGGTCGGCGCCTTGGGCAGCGGCGGGCCCAGCGGATCACGCGGGTCGGCGCCGAGGCGATAGATGTCGGCGGTCAAGGCGGCCCGCTTCTCGTCCTCCTTCCGGCGCGTGTCGATCAGCGCCTTGATCTCGTTCAGATAACTGCGCGCCGCGCCGGCCAGCGGAGAGAAGCGAACCGGCGGCACGTCGGCATCGGCCAGCTGCATCACCATGCGCCCGACCACCTTCGACAGCGCCGCGCCATAGGCGAGGCCCGGATCGTCCCAGCGCACGAAATGATCATAGCTGTCGTAGATGGAGTGATAGGAACCGGCGCTCTCGCCCTCGCCGCCAAAGCCGACATTCAGGCTGGGGATGCCGGCATGGTGGATGAAGGCGGTATAGTCGCTGCCCGAACCCAGCGCATCCAGCGGCTGGTCCGCGCCCAGTTCGGCGGCGGCCAGCGCCGCCGGGTTGCCGCGCAGGCCATCGAAGGCCTTGGCCCGCACGCCGGCCCGCCAGCGGTCCGCCACGCTGGCGCCGGTCTGCGGATCGGTCACGGCCGCGGCGATGCGGCCGACGAACGGCGTGTATTGCTGGCTGCCATCGACCCCCAGGAACCCGCGGCCATTGCTGTCGCTGTTGATGTAGATCACGGCCTTCTGCTTCAGCTCGGCGAGATTGTCCTCCACCCATTCGGTGGAGCCCAGCAGGCCCGGCTCCTCGCCATCCCAGCTGGCATAGACGATGCTGCGCCTGGGCCGCCAGCCGGCCTTGTAGAGGGCGCCCAGCGCCTTGGCCTCGCTCATCAGCGCCACCTCGCCCGACAGCGGGTCGGACGCGCCGAACACCCAGCCGTCATAATGGTTGCCGCGCACCACCCATTCGTCCTTCTTCGATGAACCCGGCAGCGTCGCGATGACATTGGAAATGGTTTTCAGCGACCATTCGGATTCGACCTTCAGATGGACCTGCACATCATCGGAGCCACCAAAACGATAATGGAAGGGCAAGGCCCCACGCCAGTCACCCGGCACCGGCGCGCCCTTCAGGCGGGACAGGATCTCCGTCGCATCGGCATAGGAGATCGGCAGGGTCGGGATCTTGAGCACCGTCGTCGCCGTCTCGCGGGTCAGCCGCCCGGCCCTTGCGGTGGCGCCCACACCGGGGGTCAGCGGATCGCCGGGATAGGTGGTCATGTCCACCACGCTGCCGCGCTGCACGCCGGCGGGCGGGCGGCCACCGCCGTTCGGATAGGTGTCCGCGCTGCCATAACCATCCTGCTGCGGGTCACTGTAAATCAGGCAGCCGATGGCGCCCTGTTCCTGCGCCAGTTTCGGCTTCAGCCCGCGCCAGCCGCCGCCATAGCGGGCGATGACGATCTTGCCCTTCACCGAAATGCCGCGCCGGGCCAGCGCCTCGTAATCGGCAGGCAGGCCATAGTTCACATAGACGACCGGCGCCGTCACATCGCCATCACCCTGATAGGCGACATAGGGCGGCAGCGCGCCGGCCAGCGAGTTGGAGGTGGCGTCCTCGGGAATGCCCGGCTCCTGCCCGCCCAGCAGCTTCTTCACCGGGCCAACCAGCTCCAGCGCGGTCGACAGCGGCGTGGGGTACAGCACCTGGTAATCGGCGCGCTTCACCTGCCAGCCCCATTCGCGGAACAGCTTCTCGATCAGCGCGGCATTGGCCTGGTTGTGCGGACTGCCCAGATGGTTGGGGCCGGCGGTCATCGTCTTCAGCCAGGCCATCTGCTCGGCGCTGCTCACCTGCGCGTCGAAGGCCGCCTCGCGGTTGATCGGTTGGGCCACCGCGGCAGTGCCCAGCAGCAGGCTGGCAAGCAACAACGTCTTCATGTCATCCCCCATTTCGTGTCGCGCATGGTCTAGCCGGTTCGCAGGGGCGGTGACGAGTGGGAAAAACGTGGGTAAAGCGGTCGGCATGGCCGGGCCGCTCTCCAACCTGCTTGTCGTCGACCTGTCGCGGGTGTTGGCCGGCCCTTATGCCACCATGGTGCTCGCCGATCTGGGCGCCCAGGTGATCAAGGTGGAAAACCCGCGCGGCGGCGATGATTCCCGCCGCTTCGGGCCCTTCATCAATGGCCACAGCGCCTATTTCGCCAGTATCAACCGCGGCAAGCGATCGATCGCGCTCGACCTGAAGGCCGCCGAGGATCGCCGCATCTTCGAGGCGCTGCTGGAACGCGCCGATGTGCTGGTGGACAATTATCGCCCCGGCGTGATGGCGCGGCTGGGCTATGGCCCCGATGTGCTGGCCGCGCGCTTCCCGCACCTGATCCACGCTGCCGTGAGCGGCTTTGGTCATACCGGCCCCTACAGCCGCAAGGCCGCCTATGACATGGTGGTGCAGGCGATGGGCGGCATCATGTCGGTCACCGGCAACCCTGGCGAGCCGGCGGTGCGCGTGGGCACCAGCATCGGCGACATCACCGCCGGCCTGTTCACGGTGATCGGCATCCTCGCCGCGCTGCACGACCGCAGCATCACCGGCCCAAGGAACGGTGGCGGCCAGTTCGTCGATGTCGCCATGCTCGATGGCCAGGTCGCGATCCTTGAAAACGCCATCACCCGCTTTTGTGCCAGCGGCCAGGCGCCGGGCCCCCTGGGCACGCGCCACCCGTCCATCGCGCCGTTCGCCAGCTTCCGCTGCGCCGATGCACCAATCGTCATCGCCGCTGGCAATGATGCGCTGTTCGCCGATCTGGCCGACGCCATCGGGCTCGATGCCGCGGATCCGCGCTTTGCCGGCAACGAGGCGCGGTGCCAGCATGTCGACGCGCTGACCGCCGCCATCGAGGCGCGGTTGCAGACCAAAACCGCTGCCGAATGGCTGCCCATCATCGAAGCCGCCGGCGTGCCCTGCGGGCCGATCAACGATGTGGCCGCCATGGCAGCCGATCCCCAGGTGAAGGCGCGCAACATGATCATCCACACCCACCTGCCGGACGGCACGCCGGTGATCGCCGCCGGCAATCCGGTGAAGCTGTCCGCCCATCCTGACCCGGAGGTGCGGCCGCCGGCACCGGCGCTGGACGGCGACCGCGATGCCATCCTGAAGGCGCTCGGGCTGGCGCCCGTCACCCCCCGGGAGCGTAACGATGGCGCTTGATGATCTGGCGCTGGCCCAGCGCCTTGCCGATGCCGCCGGCGCCGCCATCCGCCCCTGGTTCCGCCGCCCGTTCCTGGTGGAGACCAAGGCGGATTTCTCCCCCGTCACCGCTGCCGACCGCGAGGCGGAAGCCGCGATCCGCCGCCTGCTGGACGAACATCGCCCCCATGATGGCGTCATCGGCGAGGAATATGGCGACGACCGGCCCGATGCGGCGCGTGTGTGGGTGCTCGATCCCATCGACGGCACCCGCGCCTTCGTCGCCGGGCGGCCGCTGTTCGGCACGCTGATCGCGCTGCTGGAGGACGGCGAGCCGGTGCTGGGCATCATCGACCAGTGCATCATCGGCGACCGCTGGCTGGCAGCACCCGGCCAGCCGACGCTGTTCAATGGCCAGCGCAGCCATGTCCGCCGCTGCGAGGGGCTGGCCGAAGCGCGCATCGGCACCACCAGCCCGCACGCCTTTCCGCCGGCAGACTTCGGCGCCTTCGAAGCCTTTCGCTCCGGGGTGGGTGATGTGCTCTACGGCGGCGACTGCCACAATTATGGCCTGGTCGCTGCCGGCCATCTCGATGCCGTGGTCGAAGCCGGCCTGAAGCTGCACGACTGGGCAGCGCTGGTGCCGATCATCACCGGTGCCGGCGGCGTGATGACCGACTGGCAGGGCGCGCCGCTCACCATGGCCAGCAACGGCCGGGTGATTGCCGCGGGCGACGCAGGCATCGCGGCGGCCATCGCGGCGCGGCTGGCGGCATAGTCCTGCGACGCTGCCGCCCGCCCGGAAGCGGTGGCAGCAGGCTGGCGGCCTGCTAGGGTGGCGTGATGTTCCGCACCCTCTGGCTCCTGATCGGGCTGACGTCACTGGCGCTTGGCATTGCCGGCGTGGTGCTGCCGCTGTTGCCCACCACGCCGTTCGTGCTGCTCTCCGCCTATTGCTTCGCGCGCTCCAGCCCGCGCCTGCACGACTGGCTGCTGGCCCACCGCATCTTTGGCCCGCTGATCCGCAATTGGGAACAGCATCGCGCCATAGCGCCGCGCGCCAAGCTGCTGGCGGTGCTGTCGATGGCGGCGGTGTTCGGCATCAGCTTCCTGGTTGGCGCGCCGGAACGGGTGATCATCATCCAGGCGGTGATCCTGCCGGCCACCTGCCTGTTCATCCTCACCCGCCCCAGCGGACCCAGGGCGCCGCCTACTTCGTGAGCCCGGTCCAGTAACCGGCGAACGCCCACAGGTCGGCGGCTTCGGCGATGATCTTGTCGGTGGGCTTGCCGCTGCCATGGCCGGCGCGCGTCTCGATGCGGATCAGGCGCGGCTTGTCCCCGGCCTTCGCCGCCTGCAGCGCCGCCGTGTACTTGAAGCTGTGGCCCGGCACGACACGGTCATCCGTGTCAGCGGTGGTCACCAGCACCGCCGGATAGTCCACCCCGCTGCGGATATTGTGATAGGGGCTGTAGGCACGGTTGTACTGGAAGTATTCCGGCCTGGTCACATCGCCATAATCATCCACCCAGTAGCGCCCGGCCGTCCAGTTGGCATAACGCAGCATGTCCATCACGCCCACGGCCGGCAGCGCGGCGGCAAACAGATCAGGCCGCTGGTTGGTGACAGCGCCCACCAGCAGGCCACCGTTGGAGCCGCCCTGGATGGCGAGTTGGCCCTTTGTCGTCAGCCCGCGCGCGATCAGCGCCTCGCCGGCGGCGATGAAATCATCGAACACATTCTGTTTCTTCAGCAGGCGCCCGGCATCGTGCCAGGCCGCGCCATATTCGCCGCCGCCGCGGATGTTGGCGAGCGCGAACACGCCGCCCATCTCCATCCACACGAGCCGCGACACGCTGAACTGCGGCGTCTGGCTGATATTGAAGCCGCCATAGGCATAGAGCAGCGCCGGGTGCGGCCTTGAAAGGTCAAGATCCTTCCGGTGTGCCACGAACATCGGCACGCGCGTGCCGTCCTTCGAGGGATAGAAGAGCTGGCTGACGATGTAGTCGGCCGGGTTGAAGACCACCTTGGCTTCCCGCACCACGGTCGCGCTGTTGCTGCGGGCATCATAACGCCAGACCGAACCCGGCGTCGCAAAGCTGGCGAAGGCGAAGTGGGTGATGCCATCGTCGGAGGCTTCGAAGCCGCCCGCCGTCCCGATGCCGGGCAGCGGCACCACGCCGACCGGCTTGCCGTCACGCTCATACAGGCGCACCACCGATTTCGCGTCCTCCAGCGTTTCGGCCACCAGACGCGGGCCAACCAGTGACGCGCCGGTGAGCGTGGCAGCGCCTTCCGGCACCACTTCGCCAATGGCCCCGGTCACCGCGTTCATGGTGACGATGCGGCCCCTGGGTGCATCCTTGTTGGTGCGGAAATAGAGCGTGTCGCCAACCGACCCTGCCAGCGACCAGTCGAAATCAAGACCAGTGACCAGCGCGCGCGGCGTCTCGCCTTTGGCGATGTCGGCAATCCGCACTTCATAGCGATCATCGGTGCCTTCCGACGTGATGATCAGCAGCCAGCGGCCGTCATCGGTCACCTGTGCGAAGTGCCCGCGCCTGGGATGCTCCGGCGTCTCGAAGACCAGCTGGTCGGCCGATTGCGGCGTGCCAAGCCGATGAAAATAGACCTTCTGGTTCAGGCTGATGGCGAGATATTTCGGGCCGGCCTGCTCCGGAAAACGCGAATAATAGAAGCCGGAGCCATCCTTCTTCCAGGCCACGCGGCCGAACTTCGACCATTCAATCACGTCCGGCAGGTCTTGGCCCGAGGCGACGTCGCGCAGCTTGATGGTGCGCCAGTCGGTGCCGCCATCCTGCACGGCATAGGCCAGCAGGCGGCCATCGGGGGAGGGCTCCCATTCGGCCAATGCGGTGGCGCCGTCCTTCGCCCAGGGATTGGGGTCGATCAGCACGCGCGGCTCACCACCGGCAGCTTGCACATGGAGAACGGACTGATTCTGCAGGCCGCTGTTGCGGGTGAAGAAGGTGGCGCCGCCCTTTGCGCGGGGGATGCCGAAACGCTCATAATTGAACAGTTCGGTGAGGCGTTGGCGGATGGCGTCACGCCTGGGCAGGCTGACGAGATAGGCATCGGTCACCTTGTTCTGCGCCGTCACCCAGTCGGCCACCTTGCTGTCGGTGCGCACATCGGCTTCCAGCCAGCGATAGGGATCAGGCACGCTGATGCCGTGCCGGGCTTCCACATCGCTGCCGCGCTGCGTGTCGGGATAGGCCATGGGGGCAGAAAGGGCGGGAACAGACAGGGCAGACACGGCAGTCATCAACATCACACTCGCAGCGATAAGGCGCACGGCCGGAATCCTCCCGAATTGGCAGCGGCGCGCACATTGGCAAGCTGCGCGCCGCTTGGCCAGCGGGGATGTGAAGGCAGTTGTGTTCAGGCGGCGAATTGCGCGGCGACGGCGCGCGGATCGGCAAACCGGCCGGCCGCGATCTGGCGGGCGAAATCATCGGGGACGATCTCCGCCTCACCCGCTTCCACGCCGGCCAGCGGCGGCGCCAAGCTGGTCTCGCCCTACTTCAGCTGCTTTTCATACTCGATGGTGTGCGGAGCGGCATAGCCGGCCGCGCCGAAGGTGGCGGCGATCAGCTTGTTGGTGTCGAAATAGACCTGCCAATAGTGATCCGTGTGGCAATAGGGGCGCACGGCCAGCACCGTGCCGCGCTCGTTGAAATCCAGGACCTCCACGTCCGGCGCCGGTTCGGCCACCACGTTGGAAATCGCCGCCAGCGCCGGCTTCAGCCGGGCAATGGCATCAAGCGGATCGACCCCGAAGGCGAGCTGCGCCGTGCGGTCCACGCGCCGGTAGGGGTGGGCGGAATAATTCTTCACCACGTCCCCCGACATCTTCGAATTGCCCACGATGGTCTGCACATTGTCGGGGCTGGTGATGATGGTGTTGAACAGGCCAACCTCGGTCACCGTGCCCTCCACACCGCCGCCCACCACATAATCACCCACCTTGTAGGGCCGGAAGATGATCAGGAAGGCCCCGGCCGCGAAGTTGGAGAGCAGGCCCGACCAGGCCGCGCCAACCGCCAGGCCAACACCGGCCAAGAGCGCGGCAAAGCTGGTCGTCTCGATCCCGAAGAAGCCCAGGATCGCCACCACCAAGACGATGTTGAGCACCACGCCCAGGATGGAGGCGATGTAGCGCTGCAGCGTCGGATCGAAATTGCGGGCGGTCAGCACCTTGCCCAGCACGCCGATCGCGAACGAGATCAGCCAGCGACCCACCATGTAGAGCGCGAAACCGGCCGCCAGCTTCAGGGCCACATCGGTGATCGTCGCGGAAATGACAGCCCAATCCATGTTCTTTCCCCCGAAAGGCAATGATCGCGACCCGGTCACTACCCTATCCTGTTCACGCCACAGGCTGAAGCCCGCAATTGTCCCTTCTGCGACATTTGGCCGGTCAATCATATAAAGCTATCTTTATGCTTGCTCGCAGCCCGCTCTGCGCCTAGGGGAAGGGGCATCTTCATTCCAGTGCAGGAACCAGACCATGGCTCATGATCACGCCATTGCCGATATCAGCCTTGCCGAATTCGGCCGCCGCGAGATTGCGATTGCCGAAACCGAAATGCCCGGCCTGATGGCGCTGCGGGCCGAGTTCGGCGCGTCGAAGCCGCTGAAGGGCGCGCGCATCACCGGTTCGCTGCACATGACGATCCAGACTGCCGTGCTGATCGAGACGCTGGTGGAACTGGGCGCCGACGTGCGCTGGGCGACCTGCAACATCTTTTCGACGCAGGATCATGCCGCCGCCGCGATCGCGGCCCGGGGCATCCCCGTCTATGCCATCAAGGGCGAGAGCCTTGCCGACTACTGGGACTATGTCGGCCGCATCTTCGACTGGGGTGACACCACGGCCAACATCATCCTCGACGACGGCGGCGATGCCACCATGTTCGCGCTGTGGGGCGCCCGCCTTGAAGCCGGCGAGACCATGGGTGAGCCGGAGAACGAGGAAGAGGTGGAATTCCAGCGCGCGCTCAAGGCCTTCGTCAAGGCCCGCCCCGGTTATCTGACCGAGACCGTGAAGGCGCTGAAGGGCGTTTCGGAAGAGACCACCACGGGTGTCCATCGCCTCTATGAACTGGCCAAGCAGGGCCGCCTGCCGTTCCCGGCGATCAACGTGAACGACAGCGTCACCAAGTCGAAGTTCGACAATCTCTATGGCTGCAAGGAATCGCTGGTCGACGCCATCCGCCGCGCCACCGACGTGATGCTGGCCGGCAAGGTGGCCTGTGTCGCCGGCTTCGGTGATGTCGGCAAGGGCAGCGCGCACTCCTTGCGCAACGGCGGCGCCCGCGTCATGGTGACCGAGATCGACCCCATTTGCGCGCTGCAGGCCGCCATGGAAGGCTTCGAGGTCGTCACCATGGACGAGGCGGTGAAGCGCGCCGACATCTTCGTGACCGCCACTGGCAACATGGACGTGATCACCGCCGAGCACATGAAGGCGATGAAGCCCAACAGCATCGTCTGCAACATCGGCCACTTCGACAGCGAGATCCAGATTTCCGCCCTGTCCAACTACAAATGGACGGAAGTGAAGCCGGGAACCGACATCGTCGAGTTTCCCGATGGCAACCAGATCATCGTGCTGGCCAAGGGCCGGCTCGTGAACCTGGGCTGCGCCACGGGCCACCCCAGCTTCGTGATGTCGGCGAGCTTCACCAACCAGGTGCTGGCCCAGATCGAGCTGTGGACCAAGAGCGATGCGTACGAGAACCGCGTCTATGTGCTGCCCAAGCACCTCGATGAAAAGGTCGCCCGCCTGCACCTCGAAAAGCTGGGCGTGAAGCTGACCACGCTCAACCCCAAGCAGGCTGCCTATATCGGTGTGGAACAGAGCGGCCCGTTCAAGCCGGACCATTATCGATACTGATCGGTCCGATGCTTGCGGCTTGACGGCGGCGGTCAGGTTCGTTACCGGGCCGCCGCAGTCATATTACATGGCTGTAATCTTCGTGACGCACGAAAGGACGATGGGGATGGGCGATGGCTCTCGATCTTCGCGTGTCCGCTTGTGCGCTCGCCGTGGTGGCGGGTGCGGCGCGGGCTGAACCGCCGCCACCGGCCCTGCCGGCCCCTGCAACCAGCCCGACCGCCGGCAATCGCGCGGGCGAAAATGCCGTGCGCGGTGCCAGCGACGCCTTCGGCACGGTGATTGGCCGCGAGGAAATCGGGCTCTACAGCGCCGAGGATATTCGCGGCTTTTCGCCCGTGGTGGCCGGCAACGTGCGCATCGAGGGCCTCTATTTCGACCCGGTGATCTTCCCGTCCGACCGGATCAGCGGCGCGACGACGATCCGCGTCGGCCCGTCCGCGCTGGGCAGCCCCTTCCCCTCCCCCACCGGCATCGTCGATCTGTCCTTGCGGGTGCCCGGCGACAAGCGCGCCGGCTCGGCGCTGGTCAGCGTCGACAGTTTCGGCAGCCATATCGCCGAGCTTGATCTGGCGCTGCCGCTGACCGACCGCTTCAGCCTGGGTCTGGGCGGCATGATCCGCCGCGAACGCTTCGTGACGGCCGCGCACGACGACAAGTTCGAAGGTGCGATGATCGCCCGCTGGCAGGTGAGCGATGGCCTGCGGCTGGTGCCCTTCCTCAGCTTCACGGTCACGCCGCGCGATGATGTGCCGCCGCTGTTCGTGCCGGCCGGCGACATGCTGCCACCCGATCCGCCGCGCCGCGTGTTCGTTGGCCCACGCTGGGCCCGCCAGCGCGACAGCGAGATCAACGCCGGGCTGGTCACCGATTGGGCGATCGCCAGGGGCTGGGTCTTCAAGGCCGGGCTGTTCCGCTCCTCGGTGGTGCTGCCCACCGCCTTTTCCAACCTGATGGAGGATGTGCAGCCCGACGGCACTGCCCGCCAGCGTGTCGTGGCCGATCCGCGGCTGTTCTTCGTGTCGAACAGCGGTGAAGCGCGGCTGACGCGCACGCTGACCGACGGCGAACGCACCCACCGCGTCCACATCGCGCTGCGCGGCCGCAAGGCCTTCCGGCGCTTTGGCGGCAGTGACGAGATCGATCTGGGCCTCACCGACATCGGCCGGCCGGGCACGGCGCCGCTGCCGACGTTCAACTTCAGCCAGCAGCAGGAAGACCGCGTCACCCAGTTCACCGGCGCCGTCGGCTATGAAGGCGACTGGCAGGGCGTCGGCGCGCTGTCGATCGGCCTCCAGAAGACCGATTATGCCAAGCGCATCGGCCTGCCCGGCTTCAAGCAGGCCATCGATGCCACGCCCTGGCTCGGCAACATCAACGCCGCCATCCGGCTGGGCGGCGGCACCGAGATCTACGGCGGCTGGGTGACGGGTCTGGAGGAGAGCGGCGTCGCCCCCGACATTGCCAGCAACCGCAACGAGGCGCTGCCGGCGATCATCACCCGCCAGTTCGATGGCGGGCTGCGCCAGACGCTGGGGCCGATGACGGCGGTGCTCGGCGCCTTCCAGCTGACCAAGCCCTATTTCAACCTCGACGGTGCTGGCCGTTTCGGCCCACTCGGTACCGTCGCCAGCCGCGGCATCGAATTCAGCATCGCCGGACCGGTGACGCCGGCGCTCGCCCTGGTGGGCGGCGGCGTGCTGGCCTGGCCGCGCGTCTCCGGCGAAGCGGTGGCATTGGGCGTGGCCGGGCCGCTGCCGGTGGGCGCCATCCGCCGCCGCCTCAACCTCTCGCTCGATTGGCGCCCCCCGTTCGCGCCCGGCCTGTCGTTCGATCTGGGGGTGTTCGCCAATTCCAGCACGGTCGCCACCGTCAACAACGCCGTCCATATCCCGCCGCAGACGTTCATCGATGTGGGCGCGCGCTATGCCTTCAGGCTGGGCGGCCGCGATGCCGTGCTGCGCGCGCAGATCTTCAACCTGGGCGGGGTGAATGGCGTGTTTCTGGAAGGCGCCGGTGTCTATGGCATGAACGATGGCCGGGTCGCACAGCTCTACCTCACCCTCGACTTCTGAACAGCATACGCGCTTTTGCGCTGGACGCCGGCGTCCCCTCTGGCCATGGGGAACGGCATGACTGGCCCCCTCATGAGGCGCGCCGTTCCGGCTGCGCGGCGCGCGGCGCTGCTGGCTGCCTTGCTGGCGGTGCCACTGCCGGCGGCCGCTGCAGCGCAGCCCGTGCCCAACGACAGCAATGTGCCGCCCGCCCCGCTGCCGCCAGCCGACGAGCCTGACCTGGCGCCGCCGCCGGACGTGGTCGCCGCCACTGGCAGCCGATCTGCCGAAAATGCCGTGCGGCAGGCGGGTGACGCCTTCGGCACCTCGATCGGCCGCGAAGTGTCCGGCCTTTACAACCGCGACCGCGTGCGTGGCTTCTCGCCGGTGGTCGCCGGCAACGTGCGCATTGATGGCCTCTATTTCGATCCCGTCGTCACACCCTCCAGCCGGCTGGTGCGCGCCACGGTCATCCGCGTCGGCCCGTCGGCGCTGGGCAGCCCGTTCCCGGCGCCCACCGGCATCGTCGATCTCGGCCTGAGGCGCCCGGGTGACGAGGCCGCGGCCAGCCTGCTCGTCGGCTACAACACGTGGCACACGCCGGTGGCCGAAATCGACGCCACCCTGCCCGTCTCCTCCACGTTCAGCATCGGCGTGGGTGCCGGCATGCAGCTGGAAAATGGTTTCAATTCCACGCGCGACCACAGCTTCGAAGGCGCGCTGATCGCGCAGTGGAAGCCGTCCGCCAGCCTCAGCCTGCTGCCGTTCATCAACGTGCGCCGCACCTTGATCGATGATCATGGCCCGATATCGGTGCCGCAGGGCGATTTCCTGCCGCCGCGCCTGCCGCGTCGCCAGTTCTTCGGCCCCTGGTGGTCGCGCGGCGGCGATACCGAACTGATCGGCGGCCTGCTGGCCGACTGGACGATCAATGATGGCTGGCTGCTGCGTGTCGGCCTGTTCCGCTCGCAGCGGGCGGTGACGGACCAGTTTGCCAACGTGGTGCGCATCACCAGCCCCGATGGCACCGGGCAACAGCGCATCACCGGCGATCCGCCGCTGTTCTTCGCCTCGACCAGCGGCGAGGTGCGCCTCACGCGCCGCATCGAGGATGGCCCGCGCACCCACCAGGTCCATGTCGCGCTGCGCGGCCGCACGGCCTATCGCCGCTTCGGCGGATCGGATGTTGTGGACCTTGGCACGGTCAACATCCTGGGCTTCGCACCTGACGTGCCGCCACCGGTGCTCAACCTCGGCCCGCAGCAGGATGATGACGTGCAGCAATGGACGGCCGGGATTGCCTATGAAGGTCGCTGGCAGGATGTGGGCGAGCTGTCGGTGGGCGTGCAGGGCACCGATTACAGGAAGCGCATCGGCCTGCCCGGCGCCATCACCGCCACCGATGCGCGGCCATTGCTCTACAACGTGACCGCCGCCGTGCGGCTGGCCGACGGCATCAGCGTCTATGGCGGCGCCGTCACGGGCCTGGAAGAGTCGGGCGTCGCCCCCAATTTCGCCGCCAACCGCAACGAGGCGCTGCCGGCCATCCAGACGCGGCAGTTCGATGCCGGCGTGCGCCTGTCGCTGGGCGGCGAGATGCGGATGGTCGCCGGGCTGTTCCAGGTCTCCAAACCCTATTTCAACCTCGGCACCGATGGGCGCTTCGATGTACTGGGTGACGTGATCAACCGCGGCGTGGAAGCCAGCATCGCCGGCCCGATCACGCCGGAACTGTCGCTGGTCGCCGGTGCCAGCCTGCTGTGGCCGCGCGTGACCGGTGAGGCGGTGGAGCGCGGGCTGATCGGCCGCCTGCCGGTGGGCGCCATCGGCGAACGCTTCGAGGTTGCGGCCGACTGGCAACCCCAGTTCGCCCCCGGCCTGTCGCTGGACATGCGCCTCTCCTACCGCTCGCCGGAGATTGCCACCGTGAGCAACCTGGTTTCGGTGCCGGTGCGCACCATCGTCGATCTGGGCGGCCGTTATCGCTTCAAGCTGGCCGGCAATGATGCCGTGCTGCGCGTGCAGGCCACCAACCTGTTCAGCCAGCAGGGCTTCGACCTGCGCGGCGCCGGCGCCTACACGGTACTGCCCGGCCGGGTGACCCAGGCCTATCTGACGGTGGACTTCTGAGCGTGATGACGCTGGCCAGCGCGGCCGACACCGCCCGGATCGGCGCTGCCCTCGCGGCCGTTCTGTTCCCCGGTGACATCGTCGCGCTGTCTGGCGAACTGGGCGCCGGCAAGTCGACGCTGGCGCGCGCCATCATCACGGCGCTGGGCTGGACGGGCGATGTTCCCTCCCCCACATTCACGCTGGTACAGGCCTATGACGATCTGCGAGTGCCGGTCTGGCACTGCGACCTCTACCGGCTTGACGCGCCCGAAGAGGCCGATGCGCTCGGCCTGTTCGAAACCGATGCGGCGCTGATCATCGAGTGGCCGGAGCGGCTCGGCGGCCGTTTGCCGGCCGATGCCCTGCGCCTTGCCCTTGCCGGCAGCGGCGATGCACCACGCGCCTTGACTTGGGCCGCGCCGCCGGCTTGGGAAGGCCGGTGGCCACCATCCTTGCCAGCATGATCCCGCCGCCTGGCACCGGCGCCTTCCTGAACGCCCATGGCTGGGGCGGCGCCGCCGTGCGCCCGCTGGCCGGCGATGCCAGTTTCCGGCGCTACTTCCGCGTCGAGCTGCAGGGCCGCACCGCCGTGCTGATGGACGCCCCGCCCGACAAGGAAGACAGCCGGCCCTTCCTCGCCATCGGCAGGCACCTCCATGATCTGGGCTTTTCCGCCCCGCAGCCGCTGGCGGTCGATCTCGAACAGGGCCTGATCCTGCTGGAGGACTATGGCGATGCCCGGGTGAACCCGGTGCTGGCCGCCGATGCCGGCGAGGAACGCGCCATCTACGAAACCGCCGTCGACATATTGGCGGCTCTGCACCAGCACCCGCCCGCCGACGTGCCGCCCTATACCGAGGCGGAGTATCTGCGCGAGGCCAGGCTGTTCCCGGACTGGTACCTGCCCGCGGTTGGCCTTGCCGAAGCGCCCGGCCATGACGAGGCATGGGCGCCACTGTGGCCCGCGCTGTTCAGCCACGAGCCCGTGCTTGTGCTGCGCGACTATCATGCCGACAACCTCATGCTGCTCGATCGCCCCGGCCTGAAGCGATTGGGTCTGCTGGATTACCAGGACGCACTGGCCGGCCACCCGGCCTATGATCTCGCCAGCCTGCTGCAGGATATCCGCCGCGTGGTGTCACCCGAACTCGAAGCCGCCATGCTGGCCCGTTATATCGCGGCCCGAAACGCGCTTGGGCCGAACCTGGACGAAGCCAGCTTCCGCACCGCCTACGCCATTCTCGCCGCCCAGCGGAACATCAAGATCCTCGGCGTGTTCACCCGCCTCTATGTCCGCGACGGCAAGGCCAGCTACCCGCGCTTCCACCCGCGCCTGTGGGAACTGGTAAACGCCAATCTCGAACATCCAGCCCTCGCCCCGGTGAAAGCGTGGTTTGACGCGAACGTGCCGCCCAGCGCCCGCGTTGGCGTCAAGGTGGGCTGATGGGCACCGTTCGCCCGCCGCTCACGCTGAAGCCGCATGTCGATTGCGTTTTGCCCGCCAGTGCCATGGTGATGGCCGCCGGGCTGGGCAAGCGCATGCGCCCCCTCACTGCCACGCGGCCCAAGCCGCTGATCGAGGTGGGCGGCAAGAGCCTGCTCGACCGCGCGCTCGATGGCGTCGCCGCCGCCGGGGTGGCGCACGCCGTGGTGAATGCCCATTATTTCGCCGACCAGATCGAAGCGGCGGTGAACGCGCGCGCCGCGCCCGCGCACATCGACGTGTCCGACGAACGCGCCCAGCTGCTGGAAACCGGCGGCGGCATCGTGAACGCGCTGCCGCTGCTGCAGGGCGACGCCTTCTACACCATCAACGCCGACAATATGTGGATCGACGGCCCGGTCGACACGCTGCGCCTGCTGGCCAGCCGCTGGGATCCGGCCGCAATGGATGCGCTGCTGCTGCTCGTTCCGCTCGCCCGCGCCCATGGCTATGAAGGCCGCGGCGATTTCCACATGGATGGCCTCGGCCGCCTCACCCCCCGCGCCGGCCTGAAGATGGCGCCGTTCGTCTACTCGGGCGTCCAGATCATCAGCCGTCACCTGTTCGACGGCGAACCGGTGGAACCCTTCACCATGTGGCGCGCCTGGAACAAGGCCCTGGCCAGCGCCCGCATGTTCGGCCTCTCCCACCCCGGCCTGTGGTTCCACGTCGGCACGCCGGCGAGCATCGGCGAGACGGAAGCTCTGTTGGGGGAAATGTAAGCGGCTAAGGGCCAGCTATCGACGTAGCCCAACTCGTCCAGAATCACCCGCCACTCCTCGAGCGTGTCGCCAAGTGCGATGTAGCCTGGAACGGCCTCAACGCTGGGTGCTTGGCACAGCGCAATGTCCCACCAAGCTACATCTTGATGCTGATGCATGAAGCTAAACAACTCGACCCCGTCGAGGCAGGCCTCCTTGTCCGCTTGCAACGGCGGCGGCACGAAGCTGGCAACCGTCGCCGTCCCTTGCGCCCACCCGGTATCGCGATGTTCGGCATGCTTTACCGTGTTCGCAATCGCCGTAATCGCAGGCTGCCAGCGAATGCGAGCTGCAATGAAACCTTCAACGTCGTCTAACGTCGCCATGCCAAAAGGCAGCAGCTTACCGTTCAGACGAACGTCTCGTGCTAACGACTTTTTCGTCCAATCACGGAGCGCAACAATTGCCACGCAGAAGTCCAGCGCCGTGTAAACAACAGCATCAATATCGCATGGCCGCGCCAAAACAGCGTCTTCATACCGTCCAAAGTTCCAGTCGGCCTTACGGAACTTGTCCCTCGGGGATCGGATCGACGTGAGCAATTCCGGATGATTCGCCCGAGGATGTGGGCCAGTTATACGGCGAGCCACAGTGAACCCTACTAGCAACCGACCATGGTGCAAAGCTCGACAGCTGTAAGTAAAACAAACGGGTGCAGGGACTGCGTCCCTGCCCGCCGGAGGCCCCACTTTCTTCCCCCAAAACAAAAAGGGCCGTCGCTCCAGCGAGCGACGGCCCTCCTGTTTCGCGGCAATCGCCGGTTACAGCTTGCCGGTCAGCTCCGGCACCACGCTGAACAGGTCGCCCACCAGGCCGACATCGGCCACCTGGAAGATCGGGGCTTCCTCGTCCTTGTTGATGGCGACGATGATCTTGCTGTCCTTCATGCCGGCGAGGTGCTGGATGGCGCCCGAGATGCCGACGGCGACATAGAGTTCCGGCGCCACGATCTTGCCGGTCTGGCCGACCTGGTAGTCGTTGGGCGCGTAACCCGCGTCCACGGCGGCGCGGCTGGCGCCGACGGCGGCGCCCAGCTTGTCGGCCAGCGGATCGATATATTCGTGGAACTTTTCCGAAGAGCCCAGCGCGCGGCCGCCGGAGACGATGATCTTGGCGGCGGTGAGTTCGGGGCGAGCCGACTTGGTGAGCTCGGCACCCACGAAGCTGGCCTTGTCGCTGGCGCCGGCCGCCGAAACGGCTTCCACGGCAGCGCTGCCGCCCGAAGCCGCGGCCTTGGCGAAGGCGGTGCCGCGCACGGTGATCACCTTCTTGGCATCGGCCGATTTCACGGTGGCAATCGCGTTGCCGGCATAGATCGGCCGGGTGAAGGTATCCGGGCCTTCCACCGACAGGATCTCGCTGATCTGCGCCACGTCGAGTGCAGCGGCGACGCGCGGCGCGATGTTCTTGCCGCGGCTGGTGGCCGGGGCCACGAAGGCGTCATAACCCGCCATCAGGCCGGCGACGAGCGGTGCCACGTTTTCGGGCAGCGCGGCGCCGTAGGCGGCATCATCGGCCACCAGCACCTTGGACACGCCCGCCACCTTGGCGGCAGCAGCGCCCACCGCCGCGCAGCCGGCGCCGGCCACCAGCACGTGCACGTCACCGCCCAGTTGGGTGGCGGCCGTGACGGCGGCCAGCGTGGCATCCTTCAGCTCGGCATTGTCATGTTCGGCAAGAACCAGCGTGCTCATGCGACGGCTCCCATTTCCTTCAGCTTCGCGACCAGTTCATCGACCGACTTCACCTTGATGCCGGCCTGGCGCTTGGCCGGCTCGGTGACCTTCAGGGTGGTCAGGCGGGGTGTCATGTCCACGCCATAGTCAGCCGGCGTCTTGTTGGCGATCGGCTTGCTCTTGGCCTTCATGATGTTGGGCAGCGAGGCATAGCGCGGCTCGTTCAGACGCAGATCGGTCGTCACGATCGCCGGCAGCTTCAGCGCGACGGTTTCAAGGCCGCCATCGATCTCGCGGGTCACGGTGACGGTGTCCCCCTGCGGATCGACCTTGGAGGCAAAGGTGCCCTGCGGCCAGCCCAGCAGCCCGGCAAGCATCTGGCCGGTCTGGTTGGCGTCGTCGTCAATCGCCTGCTTGCCCAGGATGACCAGGCCCGGCTGTTCCTCTTCGGCAACCTTGGCCAGCACCTTGGCGACGGCCAGCGACTCGGTGGTCACATCCGTCTGCACCAGGATGCCGCGATCGGCGCCCATGGCGAGCGCGGTGCGCAGTGTTTCGGTGCACTGCTGCACGCCGATGGAAACCACCACCACTTCGGTGGCGATGCCCTTTTCCTTCAAGCGGATCGCCTCTTCCACGGCGATCTCGTCAAAGGGGTTCATGCTCATCTTGACGTTGGCCAGCTCGACGCCGGTCTGGTCCGACTTCACGCGCACCTTCACGTTGTAGTCGACCACCCGCTTCACGGGGACGAGAACCTTCATGGGCATCCTTTCCGCATTCTTTCCCGAGGCCTTGTTGATTGCGCGCGGCAAGCCTTGGCCGATGGCGCCGACAGGGTCAAGCGCGAAGTTGACGTTAACGTCAACCTAGCGGTTGGCTAGCGGTTGGCTAGCGGTTGGCTCCGGGCACCCACAGCACGTCGCCTGCCGGATTTTCCACCCGCGCCAGCACGAACAGCAGATCGGAGAGGCGGTTGAGATAGGCGCGGGCCGCAGCGCCGATGTCTTCGCCGGCCTCCACCGCAGCCACCGCATCACGCTCGGCCCGGCGCACGATGGTGCGCGCGAGGTGCAGATGGGTGGCCGCCGCTGTGCCGGCCGGCAGGATGAAGCTGGTCAGCGGCGCGAGGGCGTCATTGGCGGCGTCGATCTGCGCCTCCAGCCAGGTCACCTGCGCGTCGATGATGCGCAGCGCGCCGTCGATGCCGGGCGGGGTCGCCACATCGGCGCCCAGATCGAACAGGTCGTTCTGGATGCGGGACAACAGGGCATCGGTGGCCGGGCCGGCGGTGAGGCGCGCAAGGCCGATGGCGGCATTGGCTTCATCGACACTGCCCATCACCAGCGGGCGGCCACTGGCCTTGGACACGCGGCTGCCATCGACAAGGCCGGTGGAGCCATCGTCACCGGTGCGGGTGTAGATGCGGTTCAACCGAACCATCTGCGCGTCAGCCCGGGCGGTTGATCAGGAACAGGATGACGATGAAGAAAATGGCCAGCGCCTGCAGGGCAACGCGCAGGCTCATCATCCGGTTGGACTGTTCGCCGGTGATATCCTGGCCGCGGGCCATGATGATGATGCCGCGCGCCAGAACGGCCAGCGTGGCCACGGCAGCGGCAATCATGAAGAAGACAAGCATGGACTGCATGGGATGGGTCTAACACCCTTCGCCCGTGCGGACACCCTGCTTTGAGGGGGGTGCGGCGGTTGGCCCTCCCCCCTTCTGCCAAGGTCAGGCGGCCGCAGCCAGCCGGCGGCGACGTGCAGTGGCACCCACCAGGCCGAAGCCGGCGATCAGCATCGCCCAGGACGATGGTTCGGGCACGGCGGCATCGATGGGCACGATGCTGAAGCTCAGCCCGCTGACCCGCATCGACTGGGCTGGCAAGGCGCGCAGTTCATTGTCTGTTGTCGCCGTGCCCTGGCGGAACTGGATCTGCAGGAAATTCTGGCTACCCGGCGCCAACAGCAGCGATGGGAAATCCGGCCGAGCGAGGCTGGTGACGAGGTCTGGCTGGTTTGGCAGAAGCGTGCTTTGCGACCGGCCGAACGCCAGGCTCGAGATGAAGACATCGGGCGGCAGGGATCCCAGAATGTCGAACGGCAGCACCAATTGGCCATTGGCAATCCGCGCGCCGCTGCTGATGATGGCCTGGTCGAGACGCTGATCGGGGTTCATCGACGAACCCGTGTTGTCGATGAGGAAGATGCCGCCAAGGTCATTGGCATTGCCGATGATCGACGTGGTGCCGCCCGGATTGCTGACAAAAATCGCGTTGTTGCTGGCCATGCCCAGCCATATGCCCGAGGTGCCGATGCCGAGCGGTGCCGGCAGGGACACGAAACTGCCGGCGGCATTGTCGACCACGAACTGGGCGAACAGGCCGGCATCCTCGAGCGACGCCAGCGCCGCGATGGGCGTTGGCGACGGGTTGCGCTTCAGCTGGCCCTGAACGATGATCAGATTGCGCTGCGCCGCCGCTGCCGCTGCCGCTGCCGGCACCACCAGGCACAAGGCAGCCATCGCCACCAGCACCATATTTGTCCGCATCGCCAATGCCTACTCGACCCGATGGCGCCGTTGAGTCGGCACCTGTGGACCCTGCGGTCGCATGCTGGGGACGGGCCGTCAACTTAACATGTCGGCAAGAATGTCGTCAGGATGGCGGCCTGCCTCGCGCAGCGCCCGCAGCGTCTCGCCGGCATCGCGCTTGGCCAGTCGCTTGCCGTCGGCGCCCAGCACCAGCGGATGGTGATGATAGCGCGGCGTGGGCAGGCCAAGCAGCGAGTGCAGCAGCCGCTGTCCGTGCGTGGCCTCGAACAGATCCACCCCGCGCACCACATCCGTCACGCCTTGCGCGGCATCATCCACCACCACGGCCAGCGCATAGGCGGTACCGACATCGCGGCGCGCCACCACGAAATCGCCGCCGGCCGCCGGGTCAGCCTGTTGCCAGCCGGCGCGGCTGTCGTGCCATTCCAGCGGTCCGGTGATGGTGAGCGCGGCGGCGACATCGAGCCGCCAGGCCGGGCGTTCGCCAGCCAACCGGCGGGCTTGGTCCGCAGGCGACAGGCGGCGGCAGGTGCCGGGATAGACCGGGCCATCAGGCCCATGCGGGGCGCTGGCTGCGACAGCGATGTCGGCCCGCGTGCAGAAGCAGGGGTAGGCCACGCCCATCGCCACCAGCCGATCAAGTGCCGCGCGATAGACGGCGCCGCGCTCTGATTGCCGCCACACCGGGCCATCCCAGTCCAGCCCCAGCCACGCCAGATCGTCCAGGATGGCCGCTTCGAAGTCCGGCCGGCAGCGGGTGGTGTCGATATCCTCGATCCGGAGCAGGAAGCGCCCGCCGGCCGCGCGCGCCATGCGCCAGGCGGTGGCGGCGGAAAACGCATGGCCACGGTGCAGCAGCCCGGTGGGGGACGGCGCGAACCGGGTGGTGATGGGCAGGTTATCCACGTTATCCACAACGAAATCCGGTATTGTCATTGGCCCGACACACAATCCGTTGTAAACCACGCATATTCACGGTGCGGCCGCCGATTTCGCGGCCCTGGGGGCAGCCGCCCCGGTGCGACTGGGCCCGTGAGACATGGCAGCCGCCCCCTTGAGGCAGGAGGGCGCACGATGCTGACGACGGACCTGATCGAGGCGAAATTCGTCACCGAACGGGATCTCGGCTCGCCCGAAGCCTGCCCCGCCCTCGTGCTGAACGCCGATTTCACGCCGCTGTCCTATTATCCGCTATCCTTGTGGTCGTGGCAGACGGCCGTCAAGGCAGCCTTCCTTGAACGCGTTGACATCGTTGCCGAGTATGATCGGGAAATCGCCTCCCCCTCGTGCCGCATGAAGCTGCCGTCGGTGATTGCGCTCAGGCAATATGTGCGCCCGGCGAGCCACCCGGCCTTCACCCGCTTCAACCTGTTCCTGCGGGATCGCTTCACCTGCCAATATTGCAGTGCGCCCGGCGGCGAGCTCACCTTCGATCATGTCATCCCGCGTGCATACGGGGGACGCACCACCTGGGAGAATGTCACCACCGCCTGCGCGCCCTGCAACCTGAAGAAGGGTGGCCGCACGCCCGCCGAAGCGCACATGCAGCTGATCAGCCGGCCACACCAGCCTTCCACCCACCAGTTGCAGGCCAATGGCCGCGCCTTCCCGCCGCATTACTGCCACGAGACCTGGCGCGACTATCTCTACTGGGACGTTGAGCTGTTGCAGGCCTGATCGCCAGCCCGGCGACGGCCATGACCGGCAGCCTGGCCCGGACCGGCCTGACCGAAGCGGAAGCGGCTGCGCGGCTGGCCAGCGACGGGCCCAATGAACTGCCGCGCGTCGGCGCCCGCAGCCACCTGCGCATCATCATCGACGTGCTGAAGGAACCGATGCTGGCCCTGCTGCTGGGGGCGGCCTCATCTACCTCGCGCTCGGCGACGCTGGCGAGGCGCTCGTGCTGCTCGGCTTTGCCTGCCTGTCCGTCATCATCACGGTGGCGCAGGAGGCCCGGGCCGAACACGCGCTGGAAGCGCTGCGCGACCTGAGCAGCCCCCGCGCCCTCGTCATCCGCGATGGCATGACACGGCGCATCCCCGGCCGCGCGGTGGTGCGCGGCGACCTTGTTCTGCTGTCCGAGGGCGACCGCGTGCCGGCCGACGGCGTTCTGCTCGAGGGCGCCGGCATCCGCGCCGATGAATCGCTGCTGACGGGCGAATCCGTGCCGGTCACAAAGGACGTGGCGGGCGCAAACGCGCCGACAGACACGCCCCGCCCAGGCGGTGATGGCCTGCCCTTCCTGTTCGGCGGATCCCTGGTGGTGGCCGGCAGCGGCCTTGTCGAGGTGCGCGCCACCGGCCCCGGCAGCGAGCTGGGCCGCATCGGGCATGCCTTGTCTGCCATCGAGACCCAGGCGCCGCGCCTGCAACAGCAAACACGGCGGCTGGTGGTGTGGATGGCGGTGATCGGCGGTGCGGCCACCGTGATCTGCGTGCTGCTCTATGGCCTGCTGCGCGGTGACTGGCTACAGGCAGCGCTGGCCGGCATTGCGCTGGGCATGTCGCTGCTGCCCGAGGAATTCCCGGTGGTGCTTACCGTGTTCATGGCGATGGGAGCCCTCAGGCTGTCGCGCTCCAGGGTGCTGACCCGGCGGGCCGCCGCCATCGAAACCTTGGGCGCTGCCACGCTGCTGTGCACGGACAAGACCGGCACCCTGACCGAAAACCGCATGCGCCTTGTGCGGCTGCATCTGCCGGGCGGCACCGCCATCGACCCTGGCGCGCAGGCGGTGACAGGTGATTTTGCCCGGCTGGCGGCGCTGGGCACGCTGGCCAGTGCCGCGCGGCCGGTGGACCCTATGGAACGGGCGTTTCATGCCGTCACCGATGGGGATGCGGCGCTGGCGGCCGTCGACCGCACCGCTGCCACCGTGCAGCTTCTCTATCCTTTTGGTCGCGATCTGCTGGCCATGACCATGCTGTGGGGTGTCGACGGCCAGGGTGACCGGCTGGCGGCGGCCAAGGGCGCGCCCGAGGCCATCGCCCGGTTGTGCCGGCTCGGCGAGGCCGCCCTGGCCGAACTGCGCGCAGTGGTGGATGCGATGGCCGCTGAAGGCCTGCGCGTGCTGGCCATCGCCGAAGCGCGCTGGCCGGCCGGGACCCCGCCGCCCGCCGCGCAGACCGGCTTTGATTTCACGTTCCGCGGCCTTGTTGGCCTTGCCGATCCGCTGCGGGCCAGCGTGCCGGCGGCGGTGCGCGAATGCCGGGAGGCGGGCATCAGGGTGATGATGATCACCGGCGACTATCCGGAGACCGCGCGCGCCATCGCGGCCCAGGCCGGCATCGAGGCCTCGCGCGTGCTGTCGGGGGCCGATCTGGCCGCCCTGGATGACGCGGCGCTGGCCCGGGTGTTGCCGGGTGTCAGCGTCTTCGCCCGCATCATGCCGGAACAGAAATTGCGGCTGGTGAACGCCCTCAAGGCCGGCGGCGCCGTGGTCGCGATGACAGGTGATGGGGTCAACGATGCGCCCGCGCTGAAGGCCGCGCACATCGGCATCGCGATGGGCGGGCGCGGCACCGATATCGCGCGCGAGGCGGCGGCGCTGGTGCTGCTGGATGATGATTTCGGCTCGATCGTCGCGGCGGTGCGGCTGGGCCGGCGCATCAACGACAATCTGCGCAAGGCCATGGGCTTCATCGTGGCCGTGCATGTTCCGATTGCCGGCCTCGCCCTGCTGCCGCTGGTGACCGGCCTGCCGATCCTGCTGGAGCCGATCCACATCGCCTTCATCGAGATGATCATCGATCCCGTCTGCTCGCTGGCCTTCGAGGCGGAAACCGAGGAGCCCGATCTGATGCGGCGCCCCCCGCGGGCGCCCGATGCGCCGCTGTTCTCGCGCGCCCTGCTTGGCTGGGCCCTGCTGCAGGGCGCACTGACCATGGCCATCGTGACCGGCCTGACCCTGTGGTTGTGGCAGGCAGGCGGCAGCGCCGCACTTGTCCGCACGGCGGCCTTCTTCGCGCTCGTGCTTGGCACCGTGTGGCTGATCATCGTCAATCGCAGCTTCAGTGCCAGCCTTGCGGCCGCGCTGCTGCGTCCAAAACTGGCGCTGGGCATCGTCGCGGCTGCGGTCGCCGTCGTCCTGGCGGCCACCCAGATGCTGGCACCCGTCACACAGCTGTTCGATTTCGAGCCCCTGTCCGCACCGATGATCGCGCTCATTGCGGCGAGTGGCCTCGCCACGCTGGCTGTTCTGGAAGCCCTCAAGCCGGTCTGGCGGCGGCGCCTGTTCTCGTGACCCGGGGGCGTCAGAAGCGGTGGGCAAAGCCGATCAGCGGGCCCTGGATGGCGATATCGAGCGTGACGGGATTGGGCCCTGCCAGCCCCGGGCTTTCCCGGTCAACCGCCAGCGCGCGGTAGACGAACTGCAGCGAGGACCGGCGCGAAAGCGCCAGCGAGGCGCCGGCGGCGACGTTCCAGCTGAAATCCGATCCGACGCCGAAACCGCCCACATCGGCCTGGGCCAGCAGCTTCCATTTGCGCGACAGGTCGCGCTGGTAGCGCACGCCGACAATCGGATCGACCCAGCCCTCCCCCACCTTGAAGCCGCCGTTGAAGAAGGGCGTGGCAAGGGTCACGTCCACATCGACATCCCAGTTGCGCATACCGGCATAAAGGTCGATGGCCGCGCGCCGGCTGTCGATGCGCCGCACCAGTGCCACTTCGGTGACATTGGCATCGATATCGGCATCCACGTCACCAATGGCGATGCTGACCCCGGTGCCGAGATCGGCAAAGATGTGATCGACCGCGAGGCCCCAGCCGGATTTGTGCCGCACCTCGCTGCGGATGAGGCCGCCGAACTGGAAGACCTTCAGCAGGTCCCCGGCCTTGAGGTCGAAGGCGAGGCCGCCGTTGCCGACGCCGATGTTGCCACTGACCGACGGGATCCAGACATAGGGGCTGACGATGAAGGTCAGCGCCTTCTCGCGAGGCAGGGCGGCAGGCTGCACGGACGCGACGGGCGCCGCGGCGGGTTCCGCTGTCTGTTCGATGGCCGCGATGTCAGCGGCGGCCAGCGACAGCGCTGCTACGTCGGCCGGCGCCGCCAGTGCAGCCGACGCCGTGAAAGGGGCCATCAGCCACAGGCCGCCACGGCAGACCATCCTCATCGCGCGGCATGGCCCTTCATCAGATGATCCGCCACCGCCTGGTAGACCGGCAGCGAGGTCGGGTCGATGGCGGCATTGCCGGCGCTGGGGAAGGAGGCAAAGCGCACGATCACCATCTCGGCCGCGGGGTCGACATAGATGGTCTGCCCGTGCACGCCGCGTGCCGCATAGGCGCCATTGGCGTTGTGGAACACCCACCACTGGCTGGTGTAGCTGCCGTTGGGGATCGCGGCATAACCGCTGAACTTCTTCGGATCGCCGCCGGCGCGGATCTTGCGCGCCACCTCGGCCGGGAACAGGCGCTGGCCGTTGATGACACCCTCATTCAGCATCAACAGACCCAGCCGCCCAAGATCGCGCAGCCCCGCCGTGAGGCCGCCGCCGGCAAAAGGCACGCCCTTGCCGTCCACCGTCTGATAGGCATCCTGTTCGGCGCCCATGCGCCGCCACAGGCGTTCCGATGCCAGTTCGGTGACCGATTTGCCGCTGACGCGGGTGATCAGCCAGCCCAGCATGTCGGAATTGATGGTCTTGTAGTGGAAGGCATCGCCGTGGCGGCCTTCCGGCTTCACCTGCTGCAGATATTCCCAATAGCCATTGGGCCCCTTGTAATCCCTGGCCTTGGGCAGCGGGCTGGCGGCCGCGGAATAGAGCCAGATGTCCGCCTTGGGATCGGCGTAATTCTCGGAATATTTGACGCCCGTGGTCATGTCCATGACCTGCCGCACGGTGGCCGAGCCGAAGGCGCTGCCGCGCGTTTCGGGGATGATGCTGGAAACCAGCGCCTTGTCGTCCAGCTTGCCTTCCACCACCAGGATCTCGCCCAGGAGGCCGGTGAGCGACTTGGTCATCGACATGGCGGCGTGCTTGCCATCGTCGGTGAGGCAGCCGCAATAGCGTTCATAGACCACGCGGCCCTTGTGCAGGATCAGCATGCCGTCGGTGTAGTTGGCATCGAGCGACTGCGCCCACGTCATCGGCGCAGCACCGCCGATCGGCGTGAAGGTCAGCGCGTCGATGGCCTTCTGGCTCTCCACCAGCTGGTCGGCCGGCAGATAGGGCAGCGGGATCGGCGCCGCCGTGCCGCGGCTGATCTCCTCGGTCGGCAGGAATTCGCGCAGGTGGCAGACTGACCAGCGCAGCCGCGGGAAGCTGAAATAGACCGAATCCGGCTGGGTGATGATCTTGTCGGCCGGCGGCGGCGAGCCCTGCATCCAGCCCATGACGCGCGGATCGGACTGCTGGGCCGAAAGCGGCGGCGCCGGCTGCGCAATGGCGACGGTGGCGATCAGTCCAGCACTGACGGCCAGCGTGGACCTAGTAATTGACAACGACATTGACGAAGCCTCCCGTCCAAGTTGGGGCAGATCCGCCGGCGGCGCGGGTGATGCCTTCACCTGGCACCGACACGCTGAAGCCGGCGGTCAGGAAGATGTTGCGGGTGATGATGCGGGTATGTTCCACGAACACGTCGTTCGACAGGTGCGGGGTGGTGACCCCGGCGATGACGGTTGACAGGTTGTTGGAAAAGTCGAGCCGCGTCGCCTGCCCGAACTGGATGGGGCTTCTGAGCTCGTTGGCCCGCACATGGGCCGTCCGCAGCGCCGGGATGTCCTTGGGGCTGGGGTTCATCCGCAAGGTGAGCTGGTGCGACTGCACGTTGGAGTTGATGAACACCAGCGCCGCCTTGGAGCCCGTGGCCCAGCTCGCCGGCGAGCCTTCATAATTGAGCGGGTCGAAACGTTCGAGCTGCGGGGTGTTCGGGTCATCGCCCGAAAAGGTCTGGAAACTGTAGAAGAAATCCGGGCGCCAGGCCGTGTTGGTCCAGGCATGGCCAAGCTGGACGCGCCCGCCCCAGGCCGAAAGATCGATCCGCGCGTTCCACTCGCGGGCATAATCGAGCGTGAGATACAGGCCCGGCACGACATCCTTGAGCGGGTGGACACGGGCATAGAGGCTGAGCGCCTTCAGCCCATCACGCGCGCCATTCAGGATGGAGGGCGGCCCAACGCCGCCAGGCGCTGCCTGCACATAGGGCGCGTCCGAGCGCAGCACCTCGACAAAGCTGGCGCCGAGATAGCTGCCGTTCTTGCCATCATGACGCACATCGACGCCGGCGATGCGGGTGCGGGTGTTGTTCGAGCCCAGTTCGCGCGGATCAATGATGAATCCCTGCACGGCAAAGCCGCCGCGCATGAACTTGGCCAGCACCGAACCTTCCCAGGCCTTGCGCGGCCCCAGCTTGACGGCGCCGCGTTCGAAGCCGTTGGAGGCGCCATTGGCAATCAGCATGCCGGTGCCCAGCTTCAGCTCCTGCGCGCCCGTGGACAGATCGAGCTGTCCGGTCTCGCGCTTGCCGAACCGTACCCCCAAGACCGCCTCTTCCATCAGCACGCGGCCGGTATTGCCCTCGGCAAAACCGTCGATGCCCAGCGTGGCCGAGCCCACCGCCGACACGCGGCCATAAAGAACGGTATCCCCGCCCAGCGTCTGCTGCGCGGTGATGCCCGGCTTCAGATAGAGGTCAAGCCACTGCGGCGAGGCGTCATAATCAATGCTGGGCGCGAAGATCTCGGCCAGGTTCCAGTACATATTCTCTTCGGCAACGGCATTGAGGCCGGCCTGCAGCGTGCCGGTGATGACGGTGTCATCATCGCGCAGCAGATCGAGCTTGCTGGGGCCCTGCGCCGAAACAGCCGCCGGTACTGCAAGGAACGTCCCGGCAATCAGCAGGCGCCCGGCCAGAAAGGGCGCGTTTCTCTTGCGTTGCAGTGCCACCCCACATCACCACCCATCCACCATGGTTTTCCCTAGCACAATCTTTTGCAATTGCGTGCATACCCATAATGGGCAGTGGCTTCGTCCCGGCAAGACTTTCGGGTGCAGCATGGCAGATGATCATATCATGGCGCGGTTTGGCGAGATCTGGCCGGTGCATGTCGAGGGCTTCACGACCCTGCTCGCCCGCCTGCGCGTTGCCTTCGATGGCGACCTCGATTGTGCGTTGATCGGGGCGGTGATCGGGGGGGTGATCGGGGGGCCACGCTGCCGCGCAGCCATGTGCCGCCGAGCCTCATGTTCGCGCCCGTTTCGGCCGGCGCTGGCGAACAGGTGCCCAAGGCGCCGCTGAACGCGCTGTCCATTGCCGACATCACCGGGATCCCGCGCGAAACCGTGCGCCGCAAGCCGGACCGGTTGACGGGCAAGGGCTGGGTCGAGCGCGACCAGAACAGGCATTGGCGGGTCAGCCGGCAAGGTGCGGATGCATTGCGCGGCTGCACGGACCCAACGCTCGCCGATCTGGGCGAGCTCAGACGGGTGCTGATCAAGGCCTGAAGGGCTGCGAGACGCGCACGCGGGGCCTGACGGTCCGCCTTTCCGTCTGAGCCCAGAATGGGCATGCTGCCGATTGTGGGCCGCAATGTTCGCGCGATACTCCCCGCTTCAGCTGCAATCAGCGCGCGCCAAGGGGGGCATCATGTTCGTCCAACTTTCACTGAAGCCGGCATCCCGCGTGATCACGGCCACGCTGTGCGCAGCACTCGCCACGGCGCCGACGCTGGCACAGGTCGACCCGGCGCAGCGGCCAGCCACGCTGCCCTCCTACCCTGATCGTCCGGAACTGGAGCGGCCTCGGCCGCGGCCGCCCGGGGTTCGCCCGCCTGCCGCACGCCCGCCCATCGCGCGCCCGCCCTATCGCCCGCCGATCATCCAGGGCGGCTATTATCCGCCGGCCGGGGTGCGCGGCTTTGCCGGCACGCTGCGCTGCGATTCGCGCAATTATCAGCTGCGCTTCTGCTATGCGCGCACCCAGAACCATGTCGTGCTGGAGCGCCGCTACAATGGCCGCTGCCGTTTCAACCGCGACTGGGGCTATGGCCTCAACCGGATCTGGGTGAACCACAATTGCCGCGCCCGCTTCGCCTACGGCTATGGCAATTACACGCCGCGCTATCGCAACGATGCACGCGATGCGGCCCTGATCATCGGCGGCGTTGCCGTGGCGGCCGGGCTGGTCGCCATCCTCAGCGACGGGGGCAACAGCCGGGCCAAGGCCAGCCGCTTCCCGCCGCAGACATCCGCCGCCATCCAGGCCGATCTGTCAGGCGTGCAGCAGGACGCAGAGCCGGCCGTGCGTCAGTGCCTGCAGCGCGCGGCCCAGAACGTGGCGGCGACCGGCGGCTCCAGCCTGAGCCTCAGTGATCTTGTGGTCGACAATCTCGGTCGCGGCACGTGGCGGCTGGAGATGGACGTTGCGGCCCGCTACCCCGATCAGACCCGCAGCCTGGCCTTCAGCTGCACCGCAACCGCCAGCAGCATCGAGGATTTCGACCTGATCACGCAATGAGGCGGGTCAGGGCCGCACGGGTGTCGCGGCCCGCAGTTCCGCCACCAGGTCGGCCATGGGCTGCTGGCTGATCGTGATGTTGCCACTGGCGGGCCGGTCGAGATCGATGATCACGGACAAGGTGAGGGTGAACAGCAGGAACATGATGCCCGCCGGCCCAAGCCGAAGCCAGCGCTGCTGTGGATGCACATAGCCCAGCGTTGCCATGGCGACAGCCGAAAAGCCGGTCAGCAACACGAACACGACCGCCGGCAGCCGCGAATTGAGCACGGATTCGCGGTGAACCCCGGCATCGAAGACATCATTCAAGCCGGCAATCATGGCCGTGCCGAGCGGCGCCGACGTGGCCGACGCCACCGCCGCCTGGCCGGCCCTGCCAATCACGTCCCGTTGCCGGGCAGATTCGCGGGAGAGGGTGAGCCGTTCCGCTGGCCCGGCCTCGCCATGGCGCAGGCGCAGTTCGGCATAGCGGCGCAGTTCGGCCTGCAGGGCCGCGCCTTGCGGGGTGTTGATGAAGGCGGCGCTGTAATGCGCGGCACCAATGGCGCTGGCCTCCATCACCACATCATCGCGCCGCGCCTCGAAGCGGGCCATGGCAAGATTGAAGGTGAAACCCAGCAGGAAGGCGAGCAGGCTGAAATTCGTGGCCAATGCAAGCCCGGCGCGACGCTCGTCCATCTCGGAAAACGGCGCCGGGCGAAGGCGCGCCCTGAGCCAGGAGCCCGCATGGTCGGACATGAGCAGAAGCAGCAGAAGCAGGCCGCCCGACATCAGCATCACGGTGTCGATCATGGTTCCCATTCCCGCCAGTATTCCCCACGTGCGGCGTAACCGCTTTTCCCCGGAACCGCCATGCTGTCGCACAATGGCCGGCACCGGCAGCCGCGCCCTGCTGCTTGTTCCCGTTCGGTGCCCGACGTGGCAGACTTGCCGAGCGCAGGATCAAGCCAGCGCCGCGCGGCCCGGGCGGATCAGGGGTCGGTGGCAGTGCCCTGCCCATCAAGGGTGGCGGAGAGGGTGGGATTCGAACCCACGGTACCCGTGAAGGCACAACGGTTTTCGAGACCGTCCCAATCGACCACTCTGGCACCTCTCCGCGAAGCGCGCCGGGATGCTGGAGGGCAGCGCCGGGCTGGTCAGGGGGCGGGCTATAGCGGAGGGTTCCCGGCCTGCCAAGTGGCCAACGACTGTTCGGGAGGTGCTTGAACGCCCGCGACAGGCACACCCCTTCACGCCGCGCATCGGCACCCTATATTCCAACAGCACAGGCCGCATGCGCGCGCCTGGCAGACAAGGATCACGCAGCATAGCCGTGCCAGACATCGCCATGTGGAAAGCCCAGCCCTCCCGGCCCGAGACGGCCCCCGATACGCAGACCGCCGCGCACGGCCCGGCGACGCCGGCGCTGTTCACCATCGGCGACGTGGTCAAGCATCGCATCTTCCCGTTCCGCGGCGTCATTTTCGATGTGGACCCGGTGTTCAACAACACCGAGGAATGGTGGCAGTCGATCCCGGAGGCGATCCGCCCGCACAAGGATCAGCCCTTTTATCACCTGTTCGCCGAGAATGAGGATTCGGCCTATGTCGCCTATGTCAGCCAGCAGAACCTGTTGCCTGATCCGGATGGCGAGCCGGTGCATCACCCTGGGGTGATCCAGATGTTTTCCGGGCGCGACGGCGGCCGATACCGGCTGCGGACGGAGATGAAGAACTAGATTCTCCTTGCCACCGCGATCGCCGCCCGGCAGCCCGCACGAATGGCGGCCTCCATCAGCGGAAAGGCGCCGCCGCCGGTGTGGGCGGCGGCCGCATCGCGATGTTCGACCTCGTCAGCGCGATAATCCTCGATCATCGCCAGCAGGTCCGGGTCCCGCCCGTCGGCCAGCGCTTCGACCTGCTCGCCATAATGGGCGTCAATCACGGTCTCGACCGCTTCGGTGCAGGCCATGGCCGCCTTCGGACCCAGCAGCGCCGTGCCGGCCCCCAGCGCAAAGCCGGCCACATGCCAAAACGGCCCCAGCAGCGTTGGCCGCACGCCGCGGTCCACCATGATGCGGTTCATGCCATCAAGATGCCGCTGCTCCTGCGCGGCCATGTGGCGGATTTCGCCTGCGTGCTTGTGCCGGCCGCCCATCACCGCCAGCTGCCCGGCATAGATGCGGGCGGCGCCATATTCGCCGGCCTGATCGACCCGGATCATCGCGCGCGTGTCAGGGCGGCGATCCCCTGGCAGGTGGCGTTTCGGTCTCAACGGCGCAGCATCAGCCACAGGGCAGCTCCAGCAAGGGTGGTGGCGATCAGGAAATTCCAGCCTGCCATGGAAACGCCGAACAGGGACCAGGGTATGGCGTCGCAGCGCACCAGCGGCTGCGCCATGATATCGGCCAGCATGGCATCCGTGCCGCCGGCGACCGGCGGCGCCGTGCAGCGGGTGAGGCCCTGCCACCATTTCTGTTCAACGCCGGCATGGAACAACGCGATCCCGGCATTGGCCAGCATGGCAAGCAGCGCCGCCCAGCCGGCCCCGCGCGCAACGGGCGCCAGCGCCGGCGCGCGCCCGGCAGCATGGCCAAGCACCAGGGCATCCAGTGCGAAGAAGGCGACGCCGAACAGCGCCCAGCGCTGCCACCAGCACATCTCGCACGGCACCAGCCCGCCAACATGTTCGAACGCGAAGGCACCCGCCAGCAATGCCGCGGCACCGGCCAGCAGCAGCGCCACACCCGCCCGCTCAGAAGGCATATTTGACCACCACGAAGCCGCCCACGAACAGCGCTGTCGCTGCCAGGGCGAGCGCATTGAAATACCGATCGATGAGCGCCTGTGCCTGCGCGCCGAAGCGCCTGAGCACCAGTGCCACCAGGAAGAAGCGCCCGCCCCGCCCCAGCACGGACGCCGCGATCAGCACCGGAATGGACAGCGAGACCGAGCCGGCCGCGATGGTCGCCACCTTGTAGGGGATGGGCAGGAAGGCGAAGGCCAGCATCCACAGGAAGCCATTGGCCTTGATGTCTGCGGCGAAGGCCACGAACTTGTCCTGATAGCCATAGAATTCCAGCAGCGGCACGCCGACGGCCTGATAGAGCGCCGCGCCGATGACATAGCCGAGCAGGGCGCCCGACACCGAAGCGACGGTGGAGACCGCAGCGTAGCGCAGCGACCGTTCCGGCCGCGCAATCGACATCGGGATCTGCATGACGTCGGGCGGCACCGGGAAAAAGCTGCTGTCGGCAAAGCTGATGGCCGCCAACCAGCGTTCGGCTGCCGGGCCGGCGGCGCGGGCAAGGGTCCAGTCATACAGGCGGCGCAGCACGGGCGGGCAATTCCTTGGGGGACAGGCCTGTGGTCTGGCTTAGCCGGCGCGTGTGACGGCTGCAATCACCAGCTGCTGCCGCCTATCGGCTGGCAGTGCGCGGCGCGGCGCCGGCCACCTCGACCTTGGGCGCGGCCGCCGGTGCCAGCCGGCCAACCAGCTTCAGCGCATAATCAAGCTGGTAATCGAGCACCCCCTTGGCCTTCAGGTCATCGGCCTTGGCGACGAAGCGCGGGTCTGGCGTGCTGTCCTGCTCCACCAGCCGGTCGGTCGCATCCTTGATCTCGTTGATCAGATGCTTCTTCAGATCGGCTTCGCGCACCGGCTTGCGCTCGGCGACGCGCGGGTCAGACAACTGCGGCACATTGATGTCGGGATCGATGCCCAGTTCCTGCACGCTGCGGCCCGATGGCGTGAAATAGCGCGCCGTCGTGAGGCGCAGCGCGGTGTCGGACGAGAGCGGGTAAACGGTCTGCACGCTACCCTTGCCGAAGCTGCGCTGGCCCAGCACAAGGGCGCGGCGGTGATCCTGCAGCGCACCGGCGACGATCTCGGCGGCGCTGGCGGTGCCTTCATCAACCAGCACCACGATCGGCTTGCCGCCGGTCAGATCGCCGGGCTTGGCGAAATAGCGGTCGACATCATTCTTGGCGCGGCGCCGTTCAGAGACAACCTCGCCCGTCTCCAGGAAAACGTCCGACACCTTGATCGCTTCATCGAGCAGCCCGCCGGGGTTCGACCTGAGATCGATCACATAGCCGGCCACGCCATCGCCCAGCTTCGCCCTGATGCCTTCGACGGCGGCCCGGGTGGCATCGCCGGTGCGGCTGTTGAAGGTGGAGATGCGGATGACGCCCGTCTGCCCCTTCACCTCCCACTTCACCGGCTTGATCACCACCACCTCGCGGGTGAGGGTGAAGTCCAGCGGCTTGGGTTCCCCCTGGCGCACCACGGTCAGCTTGATCCTTGTGCCGGCCGGGCCCCGCATCTTGTCAACGGCATCATTCAGCGTGCCGCCATAGATGAGCTCGTCATCCAGATGGGTGATATAGTCGCCGGCCTTGATGCCGGCCTTGGCCGCCGGCGTGTCATCGGTGGGGGTGACGACCTTCACCGCGCCATCCTCGGACGTGACGGTGAGACCGAGACCCGAATATTCGCCATCGGTGGTCTGCCGGAGCGTCGCATAGTCACGGCCGTCGAGATAGGCCGAATGCGGATCAAGGCTGGCCAGCATGCCATTTATGGCGCCGCGGATCAGCGTCTTGTCATCGACCTGGTCGACATAGGTGATGCGCACCCGCTCGAACACGTCCATCAGCGCGTCGAGTTCCTTGTAGGTGTCGCTTTCGGAGGCTGCCTGCACGGCCGCATAGCCCGGCACCAGCACCAGGGCCGCCAGCGGCAGGGCGATCTTCCAGCTCTTCTTCATCGCGTCAGACTCATCACCGTCATTGGGGTCAGCATATCAGAAGCCGGAGCCAAGGCTACACCCTGCGGCCTTGCAGACCAGTGAATGGGGCAGACCAGTGAATGGGGCAACCCGATCAGGCGCGATGGTAGGGGTGGCCATCAAGGATGCTCGCGGCGCGGTAGAGCTGTTCGGCGAGCATGGCGCGCACCAGCATGTGCGGCCAGGTGGCATGGCCGAAACACAGCAGCAGATCGGCGGCCTCGCGGGTGGCGGCATCATGGCCATCGGCAGCGCCGATCAGGAAGCGGGTTTCGCGCACGCCGTCATCCCGCCAGCGGCCCAGCAGGGCCGCCAGATCGGCCGACGGCAGGTCACGCCCGCGCTCATCGAGCACGATGGTGCGGGCCGGGCCGTGCTGCAGGCCGAATACCGGCCAGGGCGCGGTGTCGCCGATCTCGGTGATGGTCAGCCGGCCGCGCAGGCGCACGGCATAGCGGTTGACCAGTTCGGCCTCCGGCGACTGGCCGATGCGGCCGCGGGCGATGATGTGCAGCTTCAATTGACAGGTGTTCAGTTCACCGGGGCGAAGGCCGGGGACGGATTCGGCGCTTCATCCAGCCCCCACATGCGTTCCAGATTGTAGAAGCTGCGCACGTCGGGGCGGAAGATGTGCACGATGATGTCCCCGCAATCGATCAGCACCCAGTCCGCTGCCGGCAGGCCCTGCACGCGGGCGCTGCGGCCAAATTCGGCCTTCACCTTCTCGGCGATCTTGGTGGCCATGGAAGCGACCTGCCGACCCGAACGCCCACTGGCGATCACCATGTAATCGGCGATGCTCGTCTTGCCGGCCAGCGGGATGGAGACAGGCTCCACGGCCTGATCATCGTCCAGGCTCTTCATGATCATGGCGTGGAGTTCGTCCACGCGGTCAGTTGCGGTCAATCTGGCGTCCTTTTCAGTGCCGAAACGGCCTTGGTGGCCCAATCGGGATTGGCGGCGCGAATGGCGGTCGCCGATTCCGGTCGCAGCCGGGATTGCAGACGGATTATCGCCGGCAGCGGGGCCTGCGTCCAGCGCGAAGGCGATATCGGGCTCCAGCCGGCCCATTTCAGCGCCGGGCTGCCGATGAGCGACACGCCGGGGCGCGACACCACGGCGAGCGGCACCGCGCACATGAAATCGCGCCAGCGCCGCCAGCGGTGCAGTTCCGCCACGATGTCGCCGCCGGCCAGCCAGACGAAGCGGTGCTGCGGATAGAGGCGCTTCAGTCCCGCCACCGTGTCGACGGCAAAGCGCGTGCTCAGTTTTTCCTCCAGCGCCGTGACCTTGATGCGCGGATGCCGTGCCACGGCCCGCGCGCGCGCCACCCGCACGACAAGCGGCGCCATGCCGGCCGCCGCCTTCAAGGGATTGAGCGGCGACACCAGCCACCACACCTCGTCCAGACCCAGCTGCTCCAGCGCCACCAGGCTGATGTGCCGGTGGGCGCGATGCGCCGGGTTGAAGCTGCCGCCCAGGATGCCGATGCGCGCCATCAGGGCCGCACCTGGCCGCTCCCGCGCACCAGCGTCTTGAAGATGGTGAGGCCTTCCAGCGCCACCGGGCCGCGCGCGTGCAGGCGCCCCGTCGCGATGCCGATCTCCGCGCCGAAGCCGAACTCGCCACCATCGGCAAACTGGGTGGAAGCGTTGTGCAGCACGATGGCGGCATCGACACGGGCGAGGAAGCGCTCGGCCACCGCCTGATCCTGCGCCACCACGCTTTCGGTGTGCTGGCTGCCATGGGCGGCGATATGGGCGATGGCGCCATCGACGCCGGCGACTTCCGCCACGCTGGCAATGGCGTCCAGATATTCGGTGTCCCAGTCCTCGGGCAGGGCGGGCTTGATGCGCGCATCCAGCGCCTGCACCGCCGCATCGCCGCGCACCTCGCAGTCACCCTCCAGCAGTGCCGCCACCAGCCGGCGCTTCAGCGTCTCGGGCGCGGCGGCATCCATGAGCAGCGTTTCCATCGCCCCGCAGACGGCCGTGCGCCGCAGCTTCGAATTGACGACGATCGCCACCGCCTTGTCAGGATCGGCGCTGGCATCGACATAGACATGGTTGATGCCATCCAGATGCGCGAGCACCGGCACCTTCGCCTCGCTCTGCACCCGCGCCACCAGCCCCTTGCCGCCACGCGGGATGATGACGTCGATCAGGCCGTGCGCCGCCAGCATCTCGCCGACCAGTGCACGGTCGCCAGCCGGCACCATCTGCACCGCCGCCTCCGGCAGGCCGGCGGCGCGCAGCCCTTCGCCCATGCAGTCGAGCAGCACGGCGTTCGATCGCGCCGCCTCGCTGCCGCCGCGCAGCAGGCAGGCATTGCCGGCCATCAGGCACAGGGCGGCGGCATCGGCGGTGACACCGGGGCGGCTTTCATAGATGATGCCGATCACGCCCAGCGGCACCCGCACGCGCTCGAACTGCAACCCATTGGGCTGTGACCAGCGCGCGATGCTCTGGCCCACCGGGTCAGGCAGGCCGGCCACCGTGTCGAGCCCGGCCGCGATACCCTCGACGCGCCCGGCATCCAGCGCCAGCCGGTCAACCAGCGCCGCCGACAGGCCGGCGGCGGTGCCGGCGGCGACATCCTGCGCGTTGGCGGCAAGCAGATCGCCCTCACGCGCGCGGATGGTAGCAGCGGCGGTGCGGATGGCATGGGCCTTCTGTTCGGTGGGGGCAGCGGCCAGCACCGGCAGGGCAGCCCGCGCCGCGCGGGCCATGTCGGTGATCACTGTCATATCAGTACCAGATGATCGGCATGAACAAGGGCGGCGCGCGGGGCATAGCCGAGAATCTGGCCCTGCGCCTCGTTACGCAGGCCCAGGATAGCCCGCGCGTCGGCCGCGTCATAGCCGGCCAGGCCGCGCCCCAGCAACGCGCCATCGGGACCATGGATCGCGACAACGTCGCCGCGCCGGAAGCCGCCCTCAACGCCGCGCACGCCCGCCGCCAGCAGCGAGGCACCGCGCTTCAAGGCCGCTGCCGCGCCGGCATCCACCGTCAGCGTGCCAGCCACGGTAAGCCGCCCGGCCAGCCAGGCCTTGCGGCCCTTCGCGGCGCGCGGCGGCAGGAACAAGGTGCCCCCACCGGCGCTGGCAAAATGCGTCAGAGGCCGTTCCACCCGGCCATCACAGATGCCCAGCGCGATGCCCGCAGCGCCTGCCATGCGGGCTGCCAGCAGTTTCGCCGCCATGCCGCCCGATCCCATGCCCGATCGCGTCTCGCCAGTGGCCATGGCCATGATGTCGGGCGTCAACTGATCGACAATCGCCAGCCGGCGCGCCGCCGGATCGCTGGCGGGATTGGCGGTGTAGAGGCCGTCCACGTCCGACAGCAGGATCACGCCGGCGGCGCCCGCCGCCTGCGCCGCCCGGGCCGCCAGCCGGTCATTGTCGCCAAAGCGGATCTCGCTGGTGGCCACCGTGTCATTCTCGTTCAGCACCGGCACCACGCCGAGCTCGAGCAGGCGGGCGATGGTGGCCGCCACGTTCAGATAGCGGCGCCGGTCTTCCAGATCGGCCAGCGTCAGCAGCACCTGCGCTGCCGTCAGGCCCGCCGCGCCCAGCAGCGCCTCCCACACGCCGGCCAGCGCCACCTGGCCCACGGCCGCCGCAGCCTGCGCGTCCTCCAGGCTGGCGCGGCCGCCCTTTTCCAGCCCCAGCCGGCGCGCGCCGAGCGCGATCGCCCCCGAAGAGACGATGACAATGCGCTGGCCGGCGGCCCGCCGGTCGGCAATATCCGCCACCACGCCGGCCAGCCAGTCCCGCCGCACCGCGCCGGCCGAATCGACCAGCAGTGACGAGCCGATCTTCACCACCAGCACGGGGCAGCTGGCGGGGTCGAAGGCGGCGGCGGGTGATCCGGCTACAGCGGCGACCATGTCGTTTCGGTCGCCTGTTTCATGGCCTGCGCGCGGCCGGCGATCTCCATGAGTCTGTCGAGCACGCCATCGATGCCGGCCCGGGTCGCGGCGCTGATCACGTGCACCTCGGCACCGCTGGCGGCTTCCAGGGCGCGCTTCTTGGCCGCCAGCGCCTGGGGGGTAACCAGATCGCACTTCGACAGCGCCAGGATTTCGGGCTTGCCGGCCAGGCCGCCGCCATAGGCCGCCAACTCGTCACGCACGGTGCGCCACTGCCCCACCGGGCCGCTCTGGCTGGCGTCCACCAGGTGCAGCAGCACGCGGCAGCGCTCGATATGGCCCAGGAAGCGATCACCGATGCCCACGCCGTCGGCCGCGCCCGCGATCAGCCCCGGGATATCGGCCATCACCAGTTCCTGCCCCTTGTGCGCCACCACCCCAAGCTGCGGCTTCAGGGTTGTGAAGGCATAGTTGCCCACCTTGGCCTTGGTGTTCGACACCGCGTTGATGAAACTGGACTTGCCGGCGTTCGGCTGGCCCACCAGGCCCACATCGGCCAGCAGCTTCAGGCGCAGCCACACCCACATATCCCGGCCCGGAAAGCCCGGCTGGAACTGGCGCGGCGCCCGGTTGGTGCTGGACTTGTAATGGTCGTTGCCCTTGCCGCCGTCGCCGCCCTTCAGAAGGATGGCGCGCTGGCCAACATGGGTCATGTCGACGATCAGGGTGCGGTCATCGTCGTCTGCAAGGATCTGCGTGCCCACCGGCACCTTGATGAGAAGGTCACCGCCGCCGGCACCGCTGCGGTTGCGGCCCATGCCATGCTGGCCGCGCTTTGCCTTGAAATGCTGGGTGTAGCGAAAGTCGATCAGCGTGTTCAGGCCATCGACACATTCGAACACGATGTCGCCGCCCTTGCCGCCGTCGCCGCCATCGGGGCCGCCGAACTCCACGAACTTCTCGCGCCGGAACGACACCGCCCCGTCGCCGCCGGCGCCCGAAGCGATGAAGATCTTGGCCTGGTCGAGAAACTGCATGGGAGGACCTTGAAACAAAAAAGGGGAGCCGGTCACCCAGCTCCCCTTTTCAGATATCCGAATGGACGGGGCCGGGCTTATTCAGCCGCCAGCGGTTCCACGACCGGATCAACCGAAACATATTTGCGGCCCAGCTTGCCGGTGTGGAACACCACCTTGCCGGTGGCCAGGGCATAGAGCGTGTGATCCTTGCCGATGCCGACATTGCGGCCCGGGTGCGTGGGGGTGCCACGCTGGCGGATGATGATGGTGCCGGCGTTCACCGCCTGGCCGCCGAAGCGCTTGACGCCAAGGCGCTTGCTTTCCGAATCGCGCCCGTTCTTGGACGAGCCGCCTGCCTTCTTGTGAGCCATGGTGGGATGTCCTTCTTAGGCGACAGAGGTGATCTTGAGCACGGTCAGGCTCTGGCGATGACCGTTCCTGCGGCGGTAATTGTGGCGACGGCGCTTCTTGAACACGATCACCTTGTCACCCTTCGTCTGGGCAACGATCTCGGCGGTGACGCTGCCGCCGGTCTTCACCGTGGCGCCTTCGCCGGTCATCAGCGTTTCGAGGGTGACGGCCGTGCCTTCACCCCCTTCGATCTTCTCGACGATGATCTTGTCACCGTCCGCGACCCGGTATTGCTTGCCGCCGGTGCGCACCACTGCGAACATGGTCAGAACCTTGGATAGATGTTTCAAAACAGGACGTGGCACCAGAATCGGTTGATTCCGGCCCCAAGCGAAGGCGCGGCACTAATGGATGGCCCCGACACTGTCAACGGCCATGCATCGCCAGAGCCTGCAGTGCGCCGGCATCGGAGCGTTTGCATGGCCGCACCGACTGATGCAGAACGGCGTGGTGACCCCACGCCGCGCCCTGCTGCTGATTGCCGTGTTTATCGCTGCCGGCACCGCTGCCCTGCAATTCTATGACCCACCGATCGGGCCACAGGCGGCGGCCGCCCTCGCCGACCGGCTGGCCCGCGACTATCGGCAGCGCACGGGCCAGCCGCGCGGGTTGTTTGCAACGCGCGAGGGCCGGCAATGGGCCGATGGCTGGGAGTTCCGCTGGCGCTACCGGCCCTGCCCCGAGTTCGCCTCGCTGCGCGTGTGGATCAGCCGCAACGGCCGCCGGGCCAACTATGCCGAACTGCCCGATTGCGCCCCCGATGCCGGGCTGGGCGCGCCACCGCGCAAGGTCTGACACGCAGACAGGAGAAGGGCCGGCCCGCAGACGCGGGCCGGCCCCCTTTTTCTGCCAGGCAGATGCCCGATCAGACCGTCAGGCCGTTGCCCTGGGTGATCATGCAATAGAGCATCGGGAACGACAGCAGGAAGTTGGTGCGCGAGAACATCATCGCGGTCTTCGCCGCCGCTGCCTTCTGTTCGGCCGTGCCATCGACGATGCCCAGCGCCACCTTCTGGTTCGGCCAGATCACGAACCACACGAACGCCGCCATGATGAGGCCCAGCCACATGCCGGTGCCGATCACCACATAGGGCGACTGCAGGGTGAGCGCGTCGACGATATAGCCATTGTGCGCGGCGATCGCGAGGCCGACCAGCACGGTCAGGAGCGCGCCGTGGCGGAAATAGAGCAGCGCCTTGGGCGCGATATACTTGCTGACGCCCGGCTTCAGTTCCGCCGGCACCTCCGGCATGGTCGGGATCTGCACGAAATTGAAATAGTAAAGCAGGCCGATCCACAGGATGCCGGCCCAGGTGTGCAGGAAACGCAGGAAGCCATTGGCCCAGGCCGCCATGTCGGCGCCCAGATAGCCGGCGTGATAGCCGCCGATGACCAGCAGGGTAAGGCCGATGCCGATGAACAGCGCGTTGGAAAGCTTGCCGAGGATGTTGGCCATGATCACGTGCCCCGAAGTTGGTTGACCGCTTGGCCTATAGGGGAGCGATGCGGTCTTGTTAAGGCCTGCGCGTGCCGCGGGCCGCCGGGCCGACACCAGGTCGCAGGCTTTTTTCTTGCTGGCCGGCGCTGCACGGCGTATAGGCGCGCTCATTCCTGCATGGCTGATGGTTTGCAGGCTGCCGGGCCCGCCCGGTGGCGCCGGACCCATTTGACCCTGCAGACCCGTTTGAGGAACCGCCTTGGCCCCGACTGATCTTGATGCCCGGCTTGACGCCATCATCGCCCCCATCGTGGCGGCGATGGGGCTCGATCTGGTGCGCATCCAGCTGTCGGGCCAGCCTGGCGGCCTCACCTTGCAGGTCATGGCCGAGGACCCGGCCACAGGCCAGTTGACGCTGGACCAGTGCGCAGCCCTCTCTCGCGCCCTCGACCTGCCGCTGGACGAAGCCGATCCGATCGCTGGCGAATATAGCCTGGAAGTGTCCTCGCCCGGCATCGACAGGCCACTGACCCGCCCTGCGGACTGGGCGAAGTGGGCCGGCCACGAGGTGCGGCTGAAGCTGGAACCCAAGGTCGACGGCCGGGCCCGCGTGCATGGCGACATCGTCGGCCTGGATGGCGACACGCTGGATGGCGATTGGGCCATCGTGGCCGGCAAGGATGGCACCACGCTGCGCCTGCCGCTGGCCTCGATCAAGGGCGCCAAGCTGGTGCTGACCGACCGGTTGATTGCTGCCAGCCGCCCACTGGACGCGACCGGCGCCGACGAGATCATCGAGACGGGCGCTGCGGCCCACAACGACAACGAAACACCCGATAGCGACACTGCGGAGGACTGACATGGCAACTGCCCTCACTGCCAACCGTGCCGAACTTCTGGCCATCGCCGATGCCGTGGCCCGCGAGAAGAGCATCGATCGCGGCATCGTGATCGAGGCGATGGAAGATGCGATCCAGCGGGCCGCCCGCGCGCGCTATGGCGCGGAAAACGACATCCGCGCCAAGATTGACCCCAAGTCGGGTGAAACGCGGCTGTGGCGCGTGCTGGAAGTGGTCGAGGAGCCAGAGGATTTCTTCAAGCAGATCAGCCTGAAGGACGCCCAGAAGAAGGACAAGGCCGCCGAGCTGGGCAGCTTTGTCGTCGATCCGCTGCCGCCGGTGGAATTCGGCCGCATCGCCGCCCAGGGCGCCAAGCAGGTGATCGTGCAGAAGGTGCGTGATGCCGAACGCGAGCGCCAGTACGAGGAATTCAAGGACCGCCAGGGCGAGATCATCACCGGTGTCGTCAAGCGCGCCGAGTTCGGCCATGTCGTCGTCGATCTCGGCAAGGCCGAAGGCGTCATCCGCCGCGACCAGCAGATCCCGCGCGAGGTGCTGAAGCCGGGTGACCGGGTGCGCAGCCTGATCCTGCAGGTGCGCCGCGAACCGCGCGGACCCCAGATCTTCCTGTCGCGCGCCCATGGCGACTACATGAAGAAGCTGTTCGCCCAGGAAGTGCCGGAAATCTATGACGGCATCATCGAGATCAAGGCGGTGGCCCGCGATCCGGGCAGCCGCGCAAAGATCGGTGTGATCAGCAACGATTCAAGCATCGACCCCGTTGGCGCCTGCGTCGGCATGAAGGGCAGCCGCGTGCAGGCGGTGGTGCAGGAACTGCAGGGCGAAAAGATCGACATCATTCCCTGGTCACCCGACACCGCCACCTTCGTCGTCAATGCGCTGCAGCCGGCCGAAGTTTCGAAGGTCGTGCTGGACGAGGAAGACGGCCGCATCGACGTGGTGGTGCCCGATGACCAGCTGAGCCTTGCCATCGGCCGCCGCGGCCAGAACGTTCGTCTTGCCTCTGCCCTTACCGGCAAGCAGATCGACATCATGACCGAAGCCGACGAGAGCGAGCGCCGCCAGAAGGAGTTCGTCGAGAAGTCGGAAATGTTCCAGAACGAACTGGACGTCGACGAAACGCTGGCCCAGCTGCTGGTTGCCGAAGGCTTCTCGGAGCTGGAGGAAGTGGCCTATGTCGACCTGGCCGAAGTTGCCAGCATCGAGGGCTTCGACGAGGATCTGGCCACCGAGCTGCAGAGCCGTGCGGTCGAGGCGCTGGAGCGCCGCGAGGCGGCTGCCCGCGAAGAGCGCCGCGGCCTTGGCGTGACGGACGATCTGGCCGCCATCGAGGGCCTGACCGAAGCCATGCTGGTGGTGCTGGGCAAGAAGGGCGTGCTGACGCTTGATGATCTGGGCGATCTCGCCACCGATGAACTGGTCGGTCGCGGCGGCATGCTGAAGGAATTCGGCCTGTCCGAAGATGATGGCAACCGCATCATCATGGCCGCCCGTGCGCACTGGTTTGCTGATGAGGCGTCTGCCGTTGGGGAGGACGCATCAGCGGATGGAGCCCAATGATCGCCTGACTCCGGCAGCACCGGACACCCGCAAGGACAGCCAGCGCCGCTGCCTCCTGATGGGCGACGCCATGCCGCGCGCCGGGCTCATCCGGCTGGCCCTGGCGCCCGATGGCGGCATCGTGCCCGACCTGTCGGGCAAGCTGCCCGGCCGCGGCGGCTGGATCAGCGCGGATCGCGCCCTGTTCGATACGGTGGTTGCCCGCAAGCGGCTGCACGGCGCCCTTGCCCGTGCGCTGAAGACCAATGCGATCCGGGTGCCGGACGATCTGGGCGACATGATTGAATCCGGCCTGTCGCAGCGATTGCTGCAGCGGCTGGGGTTGGAAAACCGGGCCGGCAACCTCATCTTCGGGGCAGATCGGGTGCGCGAGGCGCTGGCAAAGGGCAAGGTGGCGATGCTGCTGCACGCCGCCGACGCCCGGCCGGATGGAGCCGACCGGCTGGATGGCATGGCCCGCGCTGTTGGCGAGTCCCTCGATGCAGCCATTCCGCACCAGCGGTTGCCATTCGACCGTGCCGCCCTTTCGGCAGCGCTGGGTCGCGACAATGTGGTGCACGTGGCCATCACCGATGCAGCGGCGGCGGGCAGGGTGTTGGCCGATCTTGAAAAACTGGCCGGGTTCCACCGCCCGGACGCAGGAATAACTGGGCAGGCGGGCGCAACAGAGGTTGCCCCAAACGCCGACGAAAGGCATTAGGCGCAGCGATATGAGTGATGACAACAAGCCCAAGCTTGGCATGCGTGCCCCCCTCGGCCTGAACAAGTCCGTGGAGGTTGGCAAGGTCAAGCAGACGTTCAGCCACGGCCGTTCCAAGCAGGTCG
>ERZ1066121.141-NODE-141-length-65732-cov-11.366688_pt1 | contig 65732 bp, 43 predicted proteins | sample MGYA00382768_ERZ1066121 | MGnify/ENA primary metagenome ERZ1066121 (study PRJEB33369, sample SAMEA5778351) | biofilm metagenome | biome: Industrial cooling water; feature: Water cooling tower basin; material: Biofilm | place: United Arab Emirates | collected...
TTACTATCACATATAGTAGTTAACATATTAGGTGTAAATTCATTAGTGCTGAATTCTGTAGTAAATATTTTAAATCCAAAATCGCGTGTGTCTTGCCATTTAGATTCAAGTATTTGTACTGCATTTAATATTTCATGGGTATGATTATGCAAATTATCTAGATTTTGCGAAAATAGCTGGCGTCCAATTTGCCGTACTGATAAAATATCATGATTGGCAATTATGATAATTTCGTGAATTGTAAGACATGAGGCAAAGTATTCTAGGTTAAAGTTTGATATAAAGACAGCAAACTCTTGAACAATAGATAATTTTGCTTGAAGAACTTGTAACAACAATTGTTTATCTACATATGGCGCCCAATATTGAGGGTTCTGTTGCAGTAAATTTAATATATGACTGTAAATGCTTGGATTTTTAGATAATGGTAGCAAAAGTATAATAAATTCCGTTGCTTGGGAAATGATATATATATTATCTGGTCGTAAATAACGGTTAAGTAAAGCTTCTCCTACTACTCTTGCTTCTTCTTTATCACTGTCGGCAACTCTAATTATTAATTTTGGTGTTAGCTGTTGTATGTTAAGTATAGAAGTAAAGATTTCAGTACCAAAACTGCGCGAGTCTTGCCAATCTGATTCTAACCATTTTACAGATGTTAATAATTCTTGCTCATTAGCACATATATTATCAAATATATTCAAGAATATTAGCTGCGCGACTTGACGAACGCTAGTAAGATTATGATTTGCAAGTGTAGTAATTTCATTTGTACTCATCACATTAGAAAAGCGTTTATATTCGACATTAAGTAATACAACAGCTAACTCTTGTACACCTGTTGTTTGAGATTCCAACATCTTGAATACAGTTTCTTTGTTTACATGTTCTTTCCATTTTGATAAACTATGTTGTAATAGTGTTATTAAATTAGCGTAACCTGTTGTGTTTATTTGATCACTGAGTAAAATTATGATATTTAATATTTCTTTCAAATATGCGTTTTGATTGTCTGTCGTTATACTGCTATTAATATGCTGAAAATACCTAGTTAATAAATCAGTACTAAAATTTTTAACGTCTAGTCGGTCGATTTGACAAATTCTTACTAAAACTTGTGGCGTAAAATGACTAATAGTTAGTTGAGTCTTGAATATATCAAGTGCAAATTTTCGCGTATCGTTATAATGCGATTCTAGTAATTTTACTGATTCTAGCATATCATCTTCGTTCGATAACCGATGTAAAATTTTTAAAAATATTTCTTTAGCTTTTTCCCTAACTGTGTGATTTGAGTTTTTAAATAGATTAATAATATCTTTAGTAAATAAAATATTAGCTAATTCATCCACACTAAATTTTGTTTCTAATTTTCTAAGTACTATTGATGAACTAACCCAGTCAGATTCAAATGATTGAATTAATATATTGATTTGAATTGATTCTGATTGAAAGCTCTTTAAATTGTTTATAAGTAAATTAGTACCGATATTACTAACAAACCATTGCTGATGATGAATAAGCTGTGATGCTTCATCTATACTTAGCTCATTAATCCAACTTTTAAAATTTTTATTTAAAAGTGAAATAGCATACATATATATGTTGTATAACCTTGAGGAAAGTAGTTCAAAAACAGTTTCTTTATTAATATTATGCTGATAATTTTTCAAATTTTCTTCTAATATATTTATTAAATATTTACATAAGTCTATTTTACCCTCTTCTTTTAACAATGCTTGACATAATTTTAAACTTAGCTGAACTCCAAGTTGAGGATTGTTTGCTATAAAATTAGTAATAATTTGCTTGATGACTATACGAGTTTTCGGCGCCGAGCTAATTGTTAAATTTACAATCATATCTAATTCTTGTTGAGCAAATTCACCCGCATATTTAAGTTGCAGTTGAAGGAAGTTAAGTTTTACTAAATTAAGACTAAAGTTTAATTTGAAACTATTGTTAATAGTCAATTCATGTGTGTTTTTGATTTCATGATTAAATAGTATAAGTGAGGCAAATTCCCTAATTTCAAGTATTGGATGTGTAAGCAAATTAATAACAATATCTAAATCGAGTTTGTGCAATTGTATTTGGAAGTGTTGTATTAAAATGTCGATAGCACCTTGTGCAACTTCTTTTTGATGTTTGGATAATTCTAACAATTTAGATATTATACCATCAAAGATTATTTGATTAATTTCTTCGTGGAACACATATACACTTAAAAAACTTTGAACAAATTTTATGGAAAGAGTATATTTGCTTATTGCTAAAGCGATAAGAACACTAATTTTGTTTTTGAGAGAGTCATCTAAAATATAAAATGTTGTTGTATCTGTGTTTGGCAATAATCGATTAGTTAGAAATAAAATTAATTTTTTATTTGGCTTATCTTGGTTTAAACGTTGTAAAGCTAGCTCAAATGCAAATACTGCGATTACTTGATGTTTAGAATACACCAGTTCCATAATAGTATTGATGTTGAGGGAAGCGCAAAAGTCTTTACAGTCACGCAGAACCTTAACTGCAAAATTAATAACGAGATAAGATTTACTATTCATCAGTAGCTTTAGCAGTGCTTCTGGATGCTGTTGCCAAAGTTCGGGAAATGCTTCTTCTCGTACTTCTGGTTCTACAAAGCTTGCACTTACACCTTTACGTTGGCGCCAAGTTTTATAATTAAACTCGTATCGCTGACTGTTGGTGTAGAGAATATGGTTAAAAGCTAGATAATCAGTATAAGCATCCCAAGGATATTTAACTTGTCGCTGATAATAATCCCACTTATCAAAACTTGAACGTATAGCTGGAGGTGTATCGGTATCTGAATACTCTAACAAAACTGCTGTTGCCATTTTTATGTAGTCGGCGCCTTTGCTTTGTGCAAGCGCTTTCAAAGTTCGCCATACTCTTCTTCGTAAATACTGCTGCGTTTGATAACTATATACGAATAATGGTTCGTCTTGCTGTTGTTCGTCACTATATATACGTCGTTTATCAGCTAAATATTTGCCTTGTTCTCCATCCCAAGAGTATGCTGGTAAGTCGTTGTTGAAGTTGCCTGGTGTTCGTTCAAAACGATAAGCGAGAATAGCAAATACTTCTGCATCACAACGGTATTCTGCGATTTTGAAGATACGACGGATGGAATGAAAGTAGTTTGGCTGAAAAGGCGCCGTGCGTAATATATTTAGTAGTGCAGGTCGTACTCGTACATACTCGTTACCAACCTGATAAACCTGATCAAGTACAGCAAAGCAATAATAAGGATGTTCTATAACACACTGTGTAAAAATTTCTGTGGAAGTTGTACGCGCGAGTATTCGTGTTTGTTGAGGTAAACTTTCTTTCAGTTCATGTTTGAGATTGGTTATTATTTTTGCGTCTGCCAATTTTAGGAGTGCTTCAAATGCGATTCGCTGTACAAATTCTGGTGCGTCTGAATAATATAAATGAAGTAGTGTAGGAACAGATTCCGTTGAACCGCATAAGCCTAAAGCCCATGCTATACAATAATCTCTGAGGTCAGCACCTGTACCAATTAAGTTGATGAGTAAGGGCGCCGCTTCTTTAATTTGAGCTTCTCCTGCACGCCAGATTGCTCTTTCTAATTTCCATTTGCTTGGTTTATTGTTGGCAAGACGGTCGAGAACTGCTTGTTTGCGCGCTTCTTCGGTTGAAGTCGTGCGGTCTGAAATTAAAATACATCCTTGTTGAGTTTTTTGTTGAATTACAGCATTAAAGATTTGCTGTGCTTGTTCCAAGGGTAAATCTTCGGTCGTTATTTCACCGGAGTATAAGTTTTGATTATATTTTGCTATATAGTTAATGATGTAAAGGTTATTATCGACCTGTAATAAGTCAACTTCATAGATATTAGTAGATTTTTCGTCATTATAGTGCAGTGTTGCTTGTCTAATTAATGTCATATAAACTTTGATAAGGTTAGAGATTAGACTCTATATTGGCTCATTTATATCAAAGTCGCTACTACGGTTATAGTATGCATTTTCACCTTTCCTCTATAGTATTGGGAATGAGAATAAGTATTTCAACGTATGGATAAGCTTCTTTATTTTTAATATAATTATGATTTGTGAAAAATGAAATCTTTATAATGAACAACAAAGGCACAAAGAACACAAAGGAAGAAAAAGAAGGTACAGGTTTAAGATTTTACAAGTGATTTAGGATTGCTATATATTGACTTTAGTGGTACTAAAAAAGACGCGATGTCTCACGTCTCTTTTAGTAGATTATTTCTTAGAGGAAACTACGTGCTGCTTTGATTGGATTTCCTTCGTAAACCGCTTGGGTTTATTTGTCTCAACTCACACTAAGGAACTCATTAATTTCGCTTTACGATAGTCGCACAGGGAAAATGGGTTCCGTAGTGTGGTCAGTGAAGAGATAAAGAAAGATGCGTATGTTAGCTGACAGCACGGATGACGATACACCATCCAAATTGCAAGGTCATTTTACCAACTAGACAGCACGTAATTATTTGTTTCTTCTCTTATTATATTCAGACGAATATCAAGCGTCAAATATTATGTAATTATTAAGCTCTTTCTACGTTCCTTTATTACATCTTGAACGATAATAGGCAGTTCAAGCTGTGGATAAGCTTTTTTTATTTTCAGCATGATTTATATTGCTGTTGCTTTATCACGAGTAACCATTGTCGCTGATTGACGTTTAATTATTTCTGTGATAACTATTGCCGCTTCTTCACTTTTTGATGCTTCTTTGTCTAAAAAGCTTAAAATACGTTTTTTGGCGCCACCATTTCGGTTAACGCTAGATAGTACACTATTAAAATATGGAACTAACGTGCGTAGATGCTCTATGTTATTAGCTACATGAGTTTCTAAATAATTCGTTACAAACATTTGCATATCGCCAGATGGGTGTTCGCTAAACTTGAGAACATACTCTTCTATATCGGCGCCTTGCATATGTTGAGTTAATAAATGTAGTCCAAGCTTTCTAACCTCTTCATTAGTACTATCACAGATGCTAATTAACACGCTAGATGTATATTGGCTCTTTGCAAATTCTGTTGTAAATATTGTAAAGGCATATTCGCGTGTATCTTGCCATTTACTCTCTAGTATTTTTATTGCGCTTAACATTTCTTGAGTATGATTACGGAAATTATTTAGATTTTGTGAAAATAGCTGGCGCCCAATTTCACGGACTGCAAATAGATTATGATTAGCAAGTTGGATAATTTCGCTGGTAGTGAGTTGTAAGGCAAAGCGGTCAAAATCAGAATTTAGTAAATAAAAACCAAATTCCTGTAAAATAGATGATTTTGCTTGTAGTATTTTAAATACAAAATTTTTGTCAATATTTGATATCCAATCTTGGATATTTTCTTGCAATGCTTGCAACATCCGTTTATAAACACTTGGATGTTTTTCAAGTAAGATTAATTGTTGGATAAATTGAATGATTATTGCTGGCTCTTGTGTATTCTGCAAATAACGTGTTAATAAAGTTAAACCCAGCATTCTAGCTTTTTCTTTTTCTGTGTCACAAATAGCAACGATAATTTTAGGTGTAAGTTTGTTAATTTTAATCTCATCTGTAAATATTTTAGCTCCAAATTGTCGTAAATCTTGCCAATCTGAATTTAATAAACTTATTAATTTGATAATTTCCTCTTGATGAACACAAATTCTTTCTAAAGATTGTAGTAATATTTTTTGTGCAGCTTTACGGACGTTAAGAAATCGAGAGTTAGCAAGTTCAATAATTTCTTGAGTAGTAAAGTCATTGCTGATATGCGGATTGACTTCTAGAACTAAACTTGCTAATTGTGCTAAATCATAATTTGCCAGCAGCAGCTTGTAAATAAATTATTTACTAATATTTTGTGCCCAAATATTTATATTTTCTTGGACAATACTTATTAAAAACTTACATATATCAATACTTGTTTTGGGATTCTCAATGATTTTAATAAATTCAACTGCAATTTGAATTTGTAAGCTTCGATTATGAATTGCTAGGCACCTGAAAATAGGTTTAATTACATTACGAATTTCAGGAAAGGGATTTTGTGCAACCGCGATAATTAAGTTGCTTCCTATAGTAATTGCTTTTGGAGTACGCCATTTATCTACTCTTTCAATACTAATTAAGTAAACTATATCATATAAGTTTGTTACTTTTGATGTAATTACTTTGTCATATAAGTATATAATGATAAGGGTGCCTAATTCTTGAACTTCTATAATTGGATGTGCAAGCAACATGAGCAGATGATTATAGTCTATTTCACCTAGCTGTGCTGTGGAGTTAGTGACTAAATCATCAATTATTAATTTTGCTTGCTGACTTTGAGTTGGCGCCAGTGCTAAGAGTTTAAAGATTTTAAGTATGACACAATCTATAATATGCTTATTTATCAAAGAAGCTGTAGAATCACTGATGGTGTAAGAAGATATGAATTTATTTGCAAAGTTACGTGTTTTGCTATCTGGACTGGTTAATAGATTAGCAATAAGTTGAATGTTCTCTTGAATAAATTTATTTTCTTCAATCCTCCAAAAATTGTCTATCGTAGGGGTATATTTAAATATACGGTCAGTTAATGCATTAATTAATATTTGATTTGGCTCATTTACATTTAAAGACTGTAAAGCTAACTCAAAACCAAATACAACTGTATCTATATAGAAAGAATTGACAAGTGTAATAATAGTATCAACATTTAGTGAAGCGCAAAAGCTTTTACACTCACGTAAAATATTAACTGCGAAGTGCTGAACGGGATGACATTTACTATCCCTTAATAACTGTAGTAGTACATGTGGATGCTGTTGCCAAAGTTCGGGAAACGCTTCTTCTCTGACATTTGGTTCCGCTAAACTTGGTTGATAACCTTTACATCGGCGCCAGCTTTTTGAAGTAAACTCGTAGCGGTAGCTATTAGTGTAGAGAATGTGATTAAAGGTGAGATAGTCAGCATAAGCATCCCAATGATGCTTAACTTCTCGCTGATAGTAATCCCACTTATCGAAAGTTGAACGTCGAATTGGAGGTGTATTACCGTCAAAATATTCGGGCAGTATAGCTACAGCCATTTTAATATAGTCAGAATCTCCGACTTCACCCAGTTTTCTTAAAGTACGCCATACTCTTCTTCTTAAATATTGCTGAGTTTGGTAGCTATACACAAATGATGGTTCGTCTTGTTCTTGCTCATCACTATAAACACGTCGCAGCGAGAATTGCAAATACTTCTGCATCACGACGGTATTCAGCTATTTTGAAAATTCTACGTATAGCACGAAAATAGTTCGGTTGAAAAGGTACAGTACGTAAAATCTTTAATAATGCTGGACGTGCTAATTCATTATCAATTTGATATATCTGGTCGAGAACGGCAAAGAAAGAGTAAGGATGTGTTGTAGCAAATTCTTCAAATTCAGCCGAAGTCGTGCGTGCTAAGATTTGCGTATGTGTCGGTAATTTTTCTATTAACCCAAGTTGCAAATTCATTTTGGTTTGTGCATCCACGAGTCTTAATAATGCTTCAAAAGCAATTCGCTGCACGAACTCAGGATTTGCAGAGTTTGATTGTAATGCTTGTAGTATGGGTATAGATTCTTCTGACCCGCACCAACCTAATGTCCAAGCAATACAGTAATCTCTTAGTGGTTCTCCTGTACCAACAAGATTAATGAGTAATGGCGCCGCTTCTTTGATTTTTAGTTCTCCCGCACGCCAAATTGCCCTTTCTAGTTTCCATTGACTAGGTTTATCGTTGGCAAGACGTTCTAGAATAGCTTGTTTTTGGGCTTGTATATCTTGAGTGCGTTTCATAAAAAGTTATGTGAAAAGTCTATTTTGGCTTAAGTTTGAATAAAATAGGATAATATAAGTGTAATTTCTAAAGCGTTTATTCAAGAACAGGGTAACGGGTGCCTGCGCGAGGAGGAACAGTTAGTTGTTGACTCACTTAATCAACGTGGAATTCCAATTACGCTTTATACAGAAAAACGTCTTCGTCGCAGACAACTTCTACTTGATGATACGTGTTTGGCTGTTGGAGATATGCCTTGCATTTCCTTGGCTTTGAAGCAGCTTTCCATCCCTGAACCAAAACCAAATGATTATCCTGCTTCATTAAGTGAGTTTTTACATCGTCGCATTTGGCGCCTAAGACTTGGGGAATTAGAATTAGGGTTAAGAAATGGTAGATATCCTGCAATATTTGCCAAACCAGCAACTCGTCGCAAACGTTTTACAGGTTGTGTTTTTGAGTCTGAAAATGATTTGTCTCAAGTTTATGGGGTGTCGCGGCAAGAAAAGTTGCTATGTTCTGAGGTTGTGACTTGGGTTAGCGAGTATCGTATTTACATTGTGCATTCAGAAATTAGAAGTATTGATTGGTATGGAGGTAATGAGTCTATTCCAATTGATATAAAAGAGGTACAAAGAGCTATTCAAGTTTTGGATAAAGCTGGTGAGTCTTATGCGGGGTATGCAATTGACTTTGGGGTTTTGGATACGGGTCAAACTGCTTTAGTACTGATTTAATTTGGGCAAGGTGGGAAGAAATTTTGGCGCACTATCTGAAACAACACTTTTGAATACTTAAAACATCTATCTTTTGTAGTATTTACATATAAAGCCTTTCACGAGCAAAAATTTTACTAGACATAGCTAACAACATTTGGCAGGCTCCCTAATTTACATTAATATCAAATGATGCGTGAAAATATATTTAGTTTTTCACGCACTAAAGTTATTAAATTAATTGTCGAAATTCATCCAAGGTGTTTACACTCTTAATTGCGTCTTTAATGACTTTAAGCTTTTCTAAATCTTGTACTTGAAAAACAGATTCCATTAATTCTAAAGCTTCGGCGCCGAATTTTAACTCTAGCCCTAACTCAATTGCAGCTAGAATACCACGCTGCTCACCTTCATCCAAAATTTTTTGATAGAAAAAAGAATTTTTTAATGCCATATTTAATATCCCGAAACCTATAAATTGTGCGCTAAATATAAAATGAGGCGTGAAGATATATTTAATACTTCACGCACCAAAGTTGTTAAATTAGTTGCTGTAATTCATCCACCGTGTTTACACTCTTAATTGCGTCTTTAATCACTTTGAGCTTTTCTAAATCTTGAACTTGAGAAACAGATTCCATTAATTCTAAAGCTTCGGTGCCGAATTTTATCTCTAGCCCTAACTCGATTGCAGCTAGAATACCCCGCTGCTCACCGCGTTTTTCACCCACTTGCTCACCTTCACCAAAGATTTGTTGATACCAGGGGGACTCTTGTAATATTGCCATATCCAACCTCATAATGTTTTGAACTAACGCCTTATCTAACATAAAGCTAGCAAAAAAACCTAAAAGCATGTCAAACTGCTCTAACTGCTCAGAGGTACGTATTACTCGCAGTGCTTGTGTAATTGTTGCTTCATTGGCGCCGTTTTGAAGAACTGGCACAAATGGTAGTAAACTGGGCACGGCGTTAAAGGCAACTTGTGCGTCTATTTCCCAAAGATTTATGACTCGATAGTCTTGACGCGCGGTTAAACCCATGAATTTAGATTTGAAAGCAGTAGGTATTTTAGCATCACTGGTTTTGAGTATATTTATAAGCACAGGGTAAACTGGCAAATCATACTTTTCTTCGGCCAACGCTGTGTACGCGCGCACTCGTTTTGGCATCTTCAATTTATAACGCAGTTGCAATTCGTTGAGAACTAGGAATTCCTTATGTTTTGCATTCTCAACACGGATGAGAATGTCACTTTCACGACTTATCCATTCAAATCCAGTATTAATTACTTCCATAACTTTAAGGTCAGAAGTTTGTGTAATCCAATTTACCCATTCTTCTGGAGCAAGACTTATTAAACGTTTTGAGCCGATGTCAGATGATTTTGCCATATATAATAGTCAATATAGATGCATAGTTGACTGATTGAGGTATAGAATATATGACTATATTGATTCATGTCACTCTTTCTTCAATATAAATTACTTAAACATGTAAATAATCATTCTCAAAATACGAGTAGTAGCTTTTATGCTTTTAATACAAGGGTTTTAGCAATTTCACCGTTATCAAGATTTGAGAATATGTCGATTTTTTTTATACATATACGGATATTTGTAGTTGATATATCTTTTATGGTATTTTTGTTCTACACTATGAGAAGTAGAACAGTAAGGTCATATATGGAAATAGCATTTACTGGAACAAGAAGCACTAATTCTGAGCAAGCTTTGATTGTCAAGAATAAGTTACAGGAGATTGCCCAAATAGATGCAACTTGGCATGTGGGTGATGCGATGGGGGTTGATGCACTGGTTAGAATTGAAGCTCGGCGCCTAGCTAAAGAGTTAAATATATATGTGTGCCAAGGAAAGGAGCGTTATGAATTCGCGAAACGTTCTAAATCAATGATTGATGCAATTGCGGGTACTTATAACAAGTTGTATGCGTTTGCGAATAAGTCTTGTCCTGCTGGATGTAAGCCATGTAGAAATCCTAATGGGCAAGGTTCTGGTACTTGGTTGACTGTTGCTTACGCTTATTATCTTGGTGTGCCTGTAGAGTTAATTTTTTTAGAGGATGGGTTGGTGGCGCCTGACTGGTTAGATGTGCCTACACCAGTAAGCAAATATCAGCAGTTATCTCTTTGGTAAATTGGTTTGGTATGATTTATAATTTTTGACATGGTAAGTTTGATGTTACAACTTCAAACTTAAGAATTCTAATGTGTTATTTGTAACTTAATTCGTTTAATTTAAGTATTTGTATTGAGAAAAAAGCGCATTTTTATTTTGGCGTTTTGTATAAATTGTATTTAATCCCCCCTAGCCCCCCTTAATAAGGGGGGAATAAGATTAAATTTAAAGCCCCCCTTAATAAGGTAAGGGGGTTAGGGGTATTAAATTATACTACTTGAATTGTATCTAGCTTTGCCCATTTTAAGGTTGCTAGTAGGTCATCACCTGCGGTTATTAAGGTGTCTTCTCCGCTGATGCTGGTTGATAGTATGCTGCTGGCGCCCAATGTACTGCCACGACTAATACTATCATCGGCGCCGAAGCCGTATATAGTTAATGAACCTTCGCCGCTTTCGAGGAAGAATTTGTTAAGTCCACTGCCTACATATGCTGTATCGTTACCGATGCCTGCGTAGATTGTGTTGTTTCCTTCGGCTGCGTAAATGGTATCGTTTCCGGCACCTGTGTTGAAGAAGTCGTTACCTGCACCTGCATATATTAAGTCATCGCCGGAACCTGTGATAATGGTGTTGTTACCTTCGGCAGCGTAAATGGTGTTTTTACCATTTCCAGTTGCGATGTAATCATTTCCTGCGCCTGCATATATTAAATTGTCACCATTACCTGTACGCACCAAGTTGTCACCTTCAGCAGCATACACAGTGTTATTACCGCCCAAAGCGCTGATAATATCACTACCCGCGCCGCTGTAGATAACACTGTTGCCACGTCCGGTAGCAATGCGGTTAAAACCTTCACCTGCGTATATTTGTTGGTTGCCATCGTCGGTACTAATTACATCGTCCCCAGCTCCAGTGTATACGATGCTATTGCCAACTCCAACATACACACGATTATTTCCTTCACCAGCAAAGAAGGTATCTTCACCACCTTTACCTATAAATACATCTCCCGCATCTGTGCCGTATAATTTATCATCTCCCTCTGTACCATTTATTGCACTTGGGTCTCCTAGTTGCCCAAATAACGTTTGGTACATTTGCTTGTATATTTCTGTGTTGTCAAGGGTGCTAGGTAATTTATCAGCGTTCATCCCGTAGGTTTTACTAACTAAACTACCTGGAAAGTCGGGTGTACCTACCCAACCAACTCCAAAGTTACCCATTGACCCATCTAAAGAAGGTTGAGCGTTGAATGCAGTCCAAGGCGCCGTTCTTCCGTTTTGTCCATCGAGTGGATTTTGTAATGCTGCGCCTGTTGTTGGGTTTACTGGTAGTGTTGGTGCTGTGGTTAATGGTGTATCAGGATATCCAGGTGAGAACGGTGTGGGTTGATATACTTGTAAACCACCTGCTTCACTATCAGCAGCAGTGATTAATAATGTGTTGGGGTCTTGGTTGCGAATGAAGTCCATTGCTACACCAATTGCTGCATCTGCTCTTAGTGCTGCGTCTATGGTTCCGCGCGCGTTATTGGAGTTGGCAAAGTTATCGGTTCCTTCTTCTTCTAATACAACGAAGAAACCATCGGGGTCACTCGATATTGACTTTAAGGCGCCAGAGAGCATATCTGCAACAGTTGGAGGATTTAAATTTCCTGGTTGTCCGTAGGTTCCAAGTCCTCGTGCTGCGTTCGCTTCTTCGCTACGCGCGTTATAGGTGTCTTCCCAAGCAAACACACCTAATATTTTCTCACCTGCTTGAACTGTATTAAGTTCATCTTTGCTATAAACAACTCGATAACCGCGTTTTTCAGCTTCTAAAATTAAGTTTAAACCGTCGGTTCTAGCTCCAGTTTGGTTTAATGAACCGCCAAATTTACCTGCTACCCCTGTAGGTAACATCCAGCGTTCTCCACCTGCCATTATCACTTGGGCGCCAGATTCGAGAATTATTTGACGAACAATTTCAGTATTATTGCTGCGGGTATCAACTTCTGCGGCAAATGCTCCTGAACCAGGTTCATTCATTGTACCCGAATTAATTATCGCAACAGCTTTACCTGAATCGCGCGCTTCTTCGAGAATTGTAGAACCAACTTTTCCAGAAAATGGTGTTACCCGACTACCATCTTCATTCAAACCATAAGAGTTTTGGAATACCTTAACACCGTTGGCATGAACTACACCGCTACCATCTGAACTACCTGTTAATTGGTCAGTTAGATGTCCTAAATATACACCTGTGTCACTCATTTTATCCCAGTTAAGGCGCCCATCTGGCCCTACACTTTCAAAACGTGCGGCGCCAAACATCGAAGGACTATGACCATCTGGGTGGATAAATATAACATTACCAGTTTTTTCTGTAGCAGCAGGCGCCCGTTCTGGTTGTGGAACAGGACGGTCGGGTAAATCTGTTTCAAACAGTGTTTCGTACATCAAACGGTATACATCAGTATTATCTACTGTAGCATTCCATTTGTCAGCATTTAACCCGTGTGCTTTAGCAACAATTGAACCAGCAAAATCTGGAGTTCCAACCCAACCTACACCAAAATTAAATTGATTACCGCTCGCATCTGGCGCCGAAGTAAAAGGTAGAGTTCCACGTCCAGTGGTTCCATCTAAAGGGTTTGCAAATGCAGCAGGTAGTCCACTTACGTTTGTTGGATTAGCATTTACAGTTCCAACATTAGTATTTGCAGCTAACGGGTCACGAATTTGTAAACCACCACCATCACTGTCCGCAGCAGTAACAATTAGAGTATTTTTATACTTTTCTGAAAACTCTAATGCTACACCAATTGCACCATCTGCACGGCGTAAAGCTTCTAGAGTTCCAGGCGCATTATTAATGTTACTAAAGTTATCAGTACCTTCTTCTTCGAGTACTGTAAATGAACCGTTCTTAAAGTTTGGGTGTACCTCCATTAGTTTTTGAGATACAGCTAGCATTTCACCAACAGTAGGCGCCGTTTCTACATAAAAAGGAGTATTCGACGCTGCTAGAGCTTCTTCGGAACGGTCGTTAAAGGTATGAATAGCTGCAAATACACCTAATACTTTTTGAGGTGGGTTAGGAGTATTGAGCAGTGCATTTAATTCATCACGAGTATATACAACTGTGTAACCCAGACTCTTTGCCAAGTCTATCAAGTTAGTAGCTGGACGATTCTGAATTGCAGCATCACCAGTACTGAACTGAGTATCAATAGCTGCTGTAACGTGGCGCCCAGTAGTACCAACTGGTAGCATATGCAATTCACCACCACCCATAATGAAATTCACACCCGACTCAATTGCTTGACGAGTGATTTCAGCAAGATTATTGCGTGGTGCAGAACGTCCAGAAGTTGCAGGTGGTGCCACTTTAGCAACGAAGGCGCCAGTTCCAGGTTCAGCAATAAAGCCAGAGTTAATTAAAGCAGTCACCTTATTTGAGGCAACTGCTTCTTGCATTATGGTTTGCTGTTTACCAGAGAGAGCAGTAGTAGGAGTTTGATTATCTTCTTCTAATCCGAAAGACTCAGCATGAACTTTGGTACCTGTTGCATGAGTAACGGCGCCACCATTAGATGTACCAGTCAACTGGTCTTCCATATGCCCCAAGTAAACACGCGCTTCGTCCAACTTATCCCAGTTCAAGCGACCATCCGGACCCTTATCAACAAAGCGCGCGAGTGCATAGTGCGCTGGACTAGTACCATCGGGGTGGATAAAAATTACGTGATTATTTGCCATATTCTTTCTACTGGTAAGTAAATAAATTAGCCACAACCGTCAAAACCGCTCATAACCACGAAAATGCTTTCGTAAGACTTTGTTACGAAGGCGTTATATAAATCAAATTGACACACGAAAGTTAAAGATATACGCAGACAAAATTAAGCAAAAGTTAAGATTTGCATATGTATACGTAAACAAATGATGAAAAAATTTTTATAATATTGATTTATGGCTTAATGGCACTGTATCTATACTTTGTAAAAAAAACTAATTGATAATATGTCTTAACCCACTGCATACTCTGTAAACTGATATATCTTTAGAATTTATATTCAAAAGAATTATCAAAAAAATAGATAAGAAAGACAAACCACAAAGGCACAAAGGGCACGAAGGAAGAGGTATGATGAAATTTTATCGTTAAATTTAAATGAGTTTACTAACAAAAGTTAAAAAGCAATTTAAGCGTTCAATCATTCAGAGTGTCTCTATTGAAACATTATTAAAAGATGATTTAAGTAAATATAATGTAGTGTTACCAGAGACGATTGCCACGGAAGAAGCACCAAAAATGGTTTTTGCTTCAGAAGCAACATCTTTACAAGGAGTATCTCATTCTACTCCCCTTGCTTACACTATTGTTTTAGAAGATGTTTTTTACTGTCCTTTGTATTCAGTTATTCTCACCAAAGATAAAAAAATTATCTGCGAATCGTTTAATATTACTAAACCAGTAGAAGATTTCAAGCTTGATTGTTTATTCACTTCCAAGGTTGAAGATATTTCTGGGTATTCTGTTATTTGGCATCAAACCACGAATAATTACTATCATACGCTTATCGATAATCTACCCCGTTTTTATCTCACTTCCTTACACGACATCATTCAAGATAATCATAATCACGTCAAGTTAATACATTCACGTAAAATTTTTGACATGGAAAGTTTTTACTTATCGCAATTTCTCTTACCCAATATACAAATTTGCCAAGTACCAGATTCTACATATATAAACCAACCTTTGCTATTTCGTCTCGAAAAGCTGATTTTATCAAAATTTTTAAATCATAATTTTAGCGGTTTTATTCCAAATTCATACCGCAATCAGATTTTTACTCGGTTTTTACCTCAACGACCCCGCATCAAAAACAAGCGCATCTTCATTTCTCGACGACAAGCTTATAACCAACGTCATATTATCAACGAAGCTGAGGTGATTCAAACTCTTGCTATATATGGGTTTGAAGTTTATACTCTCGAAAAAATGTCTATAAACGAACAAATTGAGCTTTTCTACGATGCTGATGCTGTTATTGCTACTCACGGCGCCGGGTTAACTAATATATTATTCTGTGAACATGTTAAAGTGCTAGAGCTTTTCCCTTACCCTTTCATCATTCCTTACTTTTACTATCTTGCTAAATCTATGGGTCATAGGTACCAATATTTGTGCGGGAATGGTGAGTATGATGCGACGCAAGGTTGGAATAGTAATTTTGTCGTTGATATTCTACAGTTACAAAATATTTTGGAGTCGTTTATGGCGCCAAAAATTGGCGAGCATACTCTATAGCTTCGTCATAGGTGGAAACCTTACCCTCAATTTGCGCGATGGCAATTTCAGTCAACATTTTTCCTATCAGTGGCGAAGCTGGTATATTTAGTGCTATAATCAGTTTCTTCCCATTTAACAAAGAAATGGGATGAGCCACCGGATCATCAGGGTTGAGGTAGCGGGCGATAATTGGTGCAATGCCCTCTACCGAATTATCACATGCCATTGCCATAATGCATGTTGCGGGCAATACGTTTTCCGCTTCTTTATACAACTCGTATTGTTCGCGCAATGGCATGTGTGATGTGTTTAACTTTGGGTACAGTCTTAATACAGTTATTACAGCTTTAATTTCAGCACGACTATAGCTAAGTTCGGTCAATTCACGTTCGGCTTGTTCTAAATTTGGACTTACTAGACATGCAAGTTTGGCAATACCTAGCCATGTTGTCTTTATAGTACCACGAATACACGTATTTAGCTCAACTTCTAGCTGGCGCCATTTCTGTGATAGTTCTAAGTAAGCAGCATCGACTTTTTGTAACCGTGAATATTTTTCTGGGGTTATATTTTGAAAGAATGGCGCCAATAATTTGTCTTGTATAGCTTTTATTATCCAGGGAGTTCCTTGAGAATTTAGAAGCATGTAGCTCAGTTCGGTACGCACTCTCTCTGTTGCAACTTGGGTTAGTAGTGGCGCCAAAGTCCGAATGGTATTTTGAGTGTGGGTTTCTATATCAAAACCAAGTTGTGCAGCTTGACGATATCCACGCATTAACCGTAAAGGGTCATCTTCGAGGTTATGTTGCGAAACCATTCTTAAAATCCCCGCTTGTATATCAGCATAACCAAAAAGGGGGTCGATTATCTCTTGAGTGTGAGGATTAAACGCGATAGCATTTATCGTAAAATCACGTCGATGCAAATCTATTTCTAAGCTTTCTCCTTCCTGCTGGGCAATATCTACCGTCGCATTGGCAAATACCACCCGTGCTATTTGTCTTTGTGGGTCGAGCAAAACAAACCCTGCTTTGTAATGTGCTGCAAGTTTCTGGGCAACACCAACCGCATTTTCTGGTAATATAAAATCTAAATCCAAATACTCGCGCTTTCTACCTAATATCGCATCCCGAACGGCACCTCCCACTAAATAAATAGGTTGCGGTAATAAATCTAAATCAAAAGGATAATTTTCTGGAGATAAAGAAGGTAAAGGCAAATTATACATTTTTGTCAAAGAAACCGGGTTTCTACCCAAAGTTATCATGTTTATTACAATCTTGATAAAGAAACCCGGTTTCTCAAATTTTAAGCTAGATTAGCAATACAAGGTTATGGAGTTGATTCTGTTATGTGTGTTTGTATCAACTGCCACTATGTAGACCGCTGTTTTACCTACCACGCAGTAGAAGGACAGCACGAACAACCTCATTTGACCGAAACACCTGATTTCGAGCCAAATGAACCATCAATAAATGTTAACATCCGCCCGCGCGGAGATATTATTGAGATGGAATGGGACGTAGTTGGCTGTCTCAGTTTCAAAGAAGAAAAAGGTAAATGGTCGAAACTGCGTCCAGGTGAGTTAGTCCCGACTTGACGCAACAAAACTTAATATTCTCATGTTGAAATGCAATTACCTCAAAAAGGGTATGGTGCGTTATGCTGTCGCGCATCGCACCATTTTATCCATTTTTATTGTTAAAAACCCCTTTCATCTGAAATTAACTCAATACCAAAATTATCTATTAAGTAACGAAGGTCAACATCTCTCGCTTGTTTTATCTATATCATAAATTAGCAATGAGTTATATATAAATATATAAATTAATGTGCGCCGTAGAGAAACAGCGCACAATAAGTTATTGTATTTGTAGCGAATGACTCAGCTAACAATGTTCTACCCATTTTCGTCCAGCATGTTCTGCTGCTTGGGCAGAATTATATACTTTGCGTTTTCCGTAAACGCTTCCTTCTGGACTAATCACACGGAATTGCCACAAATGCGTACCTGTGTAGAATACCATTAACACGAACTGGTTGATGCTTGTAACCTGTTGAATTATTGTTCTAGTCATGCTGTGTATTTATTAGCACATTTCCACACTCTTATAACTTTGAATATACCTATTTTGTCAACATTATTATAACAAGTTTTATTACAAACGGCACCTACTGTTACTCAATATAAGTATGTACTTATATTACACAATTAGTCTACCTTAACTGATTTTGCCTTAAAATGCCATCTAACCAAGTAGCTTGTTCTGGTAGAAATGGTGGTACTGGCTCAATTCTATAATCGATTACTAAATCATAATTGCCTCTATCATATAGTTGAGCGACAAGTGTTTGTATATCGAGTAGTGGTTCTGTGTCGTTTTCACGTAAAGGTAAGAAAAAAAGAAGGAATTGGGTTAAGTAGGTTGAATGTGTATAAATCAGCTTTAGGTCACCTCGACGCGCGACTGACTAAAATTTCATAATCGCTTTCCACTAAATTTGTATAACTAGCCAACACCTGTAGGTGAAGTCATCACACCTCTATGTAATAAATAAGTACTAAATTTATATTTAGTTTATCCCGATTAAATTATTATAGGCGCCTACAAACAATCTCTCTCGCGTTCGTCAAAATCTTCAATCCAGTTTTCGTCTTGTTTCTCTGTTTCTAATTTTTTCTTTCGCTGGAGTTTTAAGCCTATATATTCTGGGAATTGTTTAGTAATAAAATATACAATGTTTTTTAGCATCAACTTAAATACCCTTGGAAGTGTAAGTGGCAGAGAATATTACGTCATTATACTGATAATGACTTATATTTGAGTATTTTAGTTTGCTCATTGTATGTATGTATGCTTGACGTTATTTCTGTTGTAACTCATTCAAGCCATTTTGACTGTAGTCTAAGATAGTGTTAAATGGGGTAATTGTTATTTCGCGAGTTAAGAGTTGGGTGTAGGATAAGTGGATATTTATATAACTATCTGGTTTATAAGGCATTCTTTCTGCCCATTCGATTGCTACAATTCCTGGTGTAACTTCTATACCTTCCCAGTAAGTTTCTAGGTTTAGTGCTGAAACTTCGTTTGGTTCTAAACGATATAAGTCTAAGTGGTAAAGTGGTATACGCGCTTCGGTATATTCGTTGATTAATGTGAAGGTTGGACTAACGATGGGGTCTGTGATACCTAAACCTTCTCCTATTCCTTTTACTAAGGTGGTTTTACCTGCTCCTAGGTCTCCGAATAGTAAGATGACGGTTGAAGCTGGTAAGGTGCTACCTAGTTTTACTCCTATTTGGTGTGTAAGTTCTGCGTTGTCTAGGGTAAGTTTTGTCATTGCTTTAGTGCGTGACGCTAGTAGATCATCGTTTCTGTTGATAATTGTAATGGCATCACGCACCCCACTTAAATCTTGGCGCCACTGTACCATTTGATGAGTACTTTTGCGAGTTTTTGCGAGTCGTGACGAACGTACCCTTTTTCGTCTTCGTGCATTATATTCGCTAAGACGATACGGCGCCCAAGTTTGGTTACGTCTTCTCGGTCTAAGAAGACGGGGTGTGAGTTTCCTTGAGCGTAACGTACTAATGCTCGTGGTGATGGTGATTTTTTATGAACGAGTACTGCGTTGAATAATGGTCTTCCACATGCTTTGTCTATTGCTTTAATGTGTTCGGAGACTGAGTAACCTTGAGTTTCACCCGGTTGTGTCATTATGTTACACACGTAAATACGTGGTACGTCTGCTGCTGCAATTGCATCTGCTATTTGTGGTACCAGTAAATTAGGAATAACACTGGTATAAAGGCTGCCTGGACCCATGATTATATAATCGGCTTCTTTTATAGCTTTTATTGCTGCTGGTAATGCTTTAGGGTCTATGGGTGTACAGCCAAAGTCTGTAATTCTACCTTTAGCATCAGTGATTTTTGATTCTCCCACAATTCGGCGCCCGTCAGATAGTTCTGCCCAAAGACGAATATCACTGAGCGTTGCGGGTAAAACTTGTCCACGAATAGCCAAGACTTTGGAACTCGCAGCAACCGCACGCTCTAAGTCTCCTGTAATATCACTTAAAGCGGTTAAGAATAAGTTACCAAAACTATGACCGCTTAAACCATCACCACTACTAAAACGATATTCAAATAATTCTGTTAACAGTTTTTCTTCATCTGCTAACGCGGTTAAACATTTACGGATATCTCCTGGTGGTAACATGCCAAATTCTTCGCGTAGTCTACCAGAAGAGCCACCATCATCACCAACTGTCACAATTGCGGTAATATTAGCACTGTAAGTTTTGAGACCACTTAATAAAGTTGACAGTCCTGTACCGCCACCAATAACTACTATTTTGGGACCCCGATATAATCGACGATGCGCTAATAAAACATCTACTAGTTCCTCTTCGGCGCCAGGTCGAATAACTTGAGTAATAGAGCTAACAGTGCGGGTTTGACCCCAAAGCAGTAGTAACAGTCCCAGCAATAAAACAATAGGACCACTAATATAGTAGGGTACGATATCTGTGATTTTTCCTAAGAAATTTCTAAGTAATTCGATGGCCCAGAAAATTGGTGTGAGTCGAATCGAAATAGCCAACCCTAAAACTCCAAGCACCACACCACTGATGCTGATAAGTAACCAACGCTTAACCGAAAGTCCTGGAGATAGCCACTTGAACCACTGGTTAACCCGGTAGGAAGTACGCCGTCTTGACTGAGGAAGCAGAGTGTTGAGGGCTTGTTTTATAAAACCAATTGACATACAAGCATGAAGAACGCGGTGATCTAAAATAATGATTAACAGAAAATGTACACTACATGCATTCAAAACTGAGTGCAATATTATTACATTTATAGTTCTATTTATCTAAAAAACATCTAATTAAAGTTGCTAGCATTGCTATACGAGCGTTGTTTATGGTATTCGTAAATAAAAGTACATGGAAAAGCGCATTTTAGGATTAGACCCTGGTCTTGCCATTTTAGGTTTTGGCGCCATTACTTATACAGCAAGCAATAATCTAGTTCAGGATACATCAGTAAAAATGCTTGACTTTGGCGTAATTCGCACAGAAGCAGGAACAGAAATGGGAACGCGCTTGTGTACTCTGTTTGATGATTTGCATGTCCTGATTGAAGAAATTAAACCAGATTTAGTTGCAATAGAACAATTGTTTTTCTATCGCATGGGAAATACCATCTTAGTCGCCCAAGCACGCGGCGTCATTATGCTGGTACTAGCACAGCATAAACTACCATACGTCGAATTTGCACCAAAACAAGTCAAGCACGCTTTAACAGGGTATGGAAATGCAGAAAAATATGAAGTTCAAGAAGCTGTAGCGAACGAATTAAATTTGGATGCTATTCCAAAACCCGACGATGCCGCAGACGCACTAGCTATCGCACTAACCGCATTATATCAAATTTAAATCTTTAATTTTCCTTAAATTTCATTATGTTGTATCCACCATCTTACGACCCCCTTGACAGGCGCCCACTTTTAAAGTTACCCAATAATGAGCGCGTAGCTGTTTGGGTAGTAATGAATGTAGAACATTTTACTTTTGGTAAACTTGGTACTGCTATTCAGCCACATTTAAATAGTCAACCAGAAATTGCTAACTACGGATGGCGAGATTATGGTAATAGAGTAGGAATATGGCGCCTGTTTGAGTTGTTCGCTGAATTATCCATACCAGTAACAGCAGCAGTCAACGGTGAAATTTGCACCCTGTACCCAGAAATTATAACGGCAATAAACACATATGGCTGGGAAGTCATGGCTCATGGTATTAATAATTCCACAGGTCATAGCGGTATGGATAAACAAACAGAGACACAAATTATTGAGAAAACCTTAAGTTTGTTAAAGCAGGCAACAGGAAAATTACCCAAGGGATGGTTAACACCAGGGTTTTCCATCACAGAATCAACATTTGAATTATTGCACAACGCCGGAATAGTATATACTGCTGACTGGGTTAACGACGACCAACCGTATTGGTACCCGCTTCAAGATGGTCGAATGCTAGCGATACCCTATACCATTGAAGCTAATGATATCACACTGTGTTTAAGTAGCAGATTTTCGGGTGCCGAATTTGCACAAGCAATACAAGACCAGTTTGACCAACTTTGGCTAGATGGCGAAAATAACCCACGCATCATGGCAATAGGTTTACATCCCTTCATAGTCGGTCAACCATTACGGATGAAATACCTAAAACAGTGTTTATCATATATTAAAAGCAAGCCAGATACCTGGATAACTACAGGTGAAGCAATATACGAACATTTATCATGACCATATCACAAACTAAAACCCTCACGATTCCCGTTATCGATGCGACTCAAGAAAATATCAAACCGTATGGATATTTACTTGGTGACGATGTGAGTAAACCTGGTCTCGGAATACCCTTTTACCAAGAAAGAGTTATTGAAGGTGAAAATATTGATTTTAGCTATCGTGGTACTGCTACATTTAGAACCGCTAAAATTATGCCAGGTTATCCTAATATTATCTGGTTAGAACGTCATATGCATATGACCCAGATGTTTATTGCGTTGGGACAATCACCCTTTATTATGGTCATGGCGCCTCCTAATCATGATAATGATAATCAAAGTGTACCAAATTTAAATGAAGTTAAAGCGTTACGGTTTCCACCAGGACACGGATTATTATTACATTTGGGTACATGGCATGATTTCCCCATAGCTTGCGAAACACCCGTAGTTATCTTAACGGCAAACTCCGACGAGGTAGTTACAGCATTAAGCGAGATGAAGGAACCAGGAGAAATGAATCAAGGTGATGTGTATAAAATTTCGTTGCCTAAAAGGTTGGGTTATGAAATTCAACTTAATATAGCTTAAACAAATTTGTGCGCCATTGGCGCACAAAAATAATAGATTAATTTCTGCGAACGACTACCGGGGTTCCGACTTTTGCCCAGTTGAATACTTGCTGTGCTTTTTTTGGTGGTAGGTTGACGCAACCGTGACTAACGGGGGTGCCAAAGTTATTATGCCAGTAGGCGCCGTGAATTGCATAGTTGCCGTCGTAGTACATTGTATAAGGTACATCAGGAATATCATAGTCGGCGCCGCGCATTCTGGCTAATGGTAGTTTAGTTTGAACAGCATAAACTCCTGTAAGTGTAGGAGTAGATTTTTTACCGCTTGAAACGGTAACTTGGTATATAATCTTATTTCCTTGCCAAGCAGTTAATTTTTGCTGTTTAAGATTTATTTCTATCCAACGTTCTTGTGACTGCTTTAACTCGTTGATTTTTTGAGTTATTCGCTCTGACTTTGATACTGTCGGTGTTGGTGTCGGCGCCGATATAGCTTGTTGAGGTAGTATATTAAATGTAGCCAAAATAGAAATAAGCGTCAGTAATATTAATTTAGATACAGACTTTCTACGGTCGTTGACTATCATATCGCCACGCCCTTTATAATAAAGTTTTGTAATTAGATAAACAATTCGATAAATTTCGTAACTTTTATTTAAGTAGACGATTAATACCCTGTGCTTCTATTAACTAACTTCACGACCTTGTGGCAAAATTCCGTAATTTAATAAAATCTTTGTGAGTATATTTTTAAAATATTCTTTCTGACCTTAGATAGATTTAACGTGGTGTAATGTAGAGACGTTACATGTAACGTCTCTACTACGACAGCAATATTACACAGAAACCTCCCAGAAATTGTCACGAAGTTTAGGTAATTTGATAATTTGGTCGCGCTCGGCGCCTTTCATACGCCAAATTTCATTCTCTCCTGTACTAAAATCACGATAGAGAAAGTCTAAGTTACCGTCGTTGTCGAAGTCGGTAATTTGCTCTATTCTCATGTTGGCGCCATTTGTTGGTAGTATGGCTTTGGTTGTAATTTTAATTTCGTTCGCAGTGTTATCTAAGTACCAAACGCTGTTTTCACCTGTTAGGTAGTTACTTGCTACGATATCAAGTTTACCGTCGTCGTTAAAATCTCCTGCTCCTTGTATATGAATATTCGCATCTGCTGATGCCTCAAGGATAATTTGTTTTTGTACGGTTGTATCACCCATTACCCATACTGTACTGGCGCCTGTTCTTTGATTACGCCATATAATATCAGCTTTACCATCACCGCTTAAATCGGCAACTAGTTCTACATTTAGTTCTACATTTAAAGGTGTAGATGTAATTTTTGGTAATGAGATACTTCTGGAAATGGTTGGCCCGTTCATTTGCCAAATCATACTTTCACTAGTTTTGGCGTTATACCACATAATATCTGTATTACGGTCGCCGTTAAAGTCTTGGACTCCTTTTATTATCCAGTTGGTGTCAGTTAATGTTAACAATGGCAGTACTTGCAGACGTTGTGTACCATCCATCATCCATATTTCGTTTTCACCTGTTTTATAGTTGCGGTACAGAAAATCTAGTTTCCCTTCGGTTGTAAAGTCCGCAACTCCTTCTAATACCCAGTTCTTATCCTGTTGTCGGTCAATAATTACACCTTTATCAATTGTAAAGTTGTTCATAAACCATATCAGGTTTTCACCTGTTCGATAGTTACGCAGTACTATATCGCTATAACCATCATTATTGAAATCGGTGGTATTTTTGGCTTCATCGTTGATTATTGTTGCTGTCGCTTTATTCGCGGTTGTTGATATTGTACCGTTGGTTGGGTCTTTCAGTTCTACGAAGAATGTTTCGTTCGTTTCCAATATCTCATCATTATTTATGGGAATACTAATGGTTTTACTAATTTCACCTGGTGCAAATACTACCGCAACACTGGCGCCTGGTGTATAGTCTTTATCTGCTGTTGTGGCGGTACCATCTGTTACAATGTAGTCTACGGTTACTTGTTCGTCACTGGCATTTGATAAACCAACTGGAATTTCTAAAGTTGATTTACCTTCTCGACTATAAGCGTCACCAATACTAATTACAGGTTTGGTATCATCATTTTTGATTGTACCGACTGCACTCGTCGTTGTTCCAGAATCTACGTTTCTAAGTTCCGACAAGTTGACTTGGAACGTTTGGTCAGTTTCAAACTTGGCATCACCGTTAATTTTTACTTTTACTGTTTTGCTCGTTTCTCCGGGTCTAAAGGTGACTGTTCCTGAAGTTTCTTGATAATCTTTATCGGCGCCCGTTGCAGTATCATCTACGGTAGAATATTGAACGGTGACTGTTTCGTTACTGGCGCCTGATAAACGAATATCAAAATTGTAATCATTTGTACCACTATTCCTTTCTTCGACAAATTCAGTTGCCGCAGTTATATTAACCTTAATTGGGTTAATTGTAATCTCAAAGGTTTTTTCAACAGAAGTATCGACTCCACCCAAGTTTGTTCCACCATTATCTCGAACTATCACTCCAATAGTTGCTGTGGTAGGAGTTTTAATACCTCTTGCGGTAGTGAAAATTAAGTTACCCTGTCTATCAATAGATGGTCTTGTGGAAAATAGTCTGGGGTCGCTAATACTTGTAACAGTATATTGAAGAGCTTGTTGTGCAGACTCATTATCTGGGCCAGGAGACAATGTTGCCCATGTTGGAAAGTTAAACGAAGCACCTGCTGATACTGATAAGTTTGCTCCAGGTATAACGGTGGGTGCATCATTTACTGGTGTAACGTTCACTTTTATAATGTCTACATCTTCTATTCCCTGTTTACTGCTGACTATTCTAATTTTGGCTTCACCGTTAAAGTTGAGGTTTGGTTTGAATGTTAAACCATCCAATGCACGGTTAATTTCGCTTAAGGCGCCAGTTAAAGATACATTACTAGAAAAATTAGCACTATTACTCAGCTTGATTGTACCATCTTCCGAAGACAGATTAATTTGAATTTCCGCATTTGGCTGTTTGTCTACTTCTGTAATGGTTATTGGGTTTCCTGTATTAACTGAGAAAACAGCCAAAGCTAAACCATCTTCGGTAATTGTTTGCACTCCACTAGGAATATTATTGACAGGAGCATCGTTTACTGCATTAACTGTAATTTTGAAAGTAACTGGGTTTGATGTATCTTTACCACCCTTCAATATACCCCCATCATCTTGCAATTTGACCGTAACAGTTGCTTCTCCGTTCGCATTCGCAGCAGATTTAAAGCTTAATTTGCCATCGCTCGAAATCCTTGGTTGTTCGCTGAATAATGCATTATCAGTATTGGTAACGATAAAAGTTAATCTTTGTCTGATATCGTCTAATAAACCAGTGGTAATTTCAGTCGCCCAAGTTTCATTATACCGCTCTGCGTCTTCAGATATAGTAATATCGGCGCCTTTAGTAAAGGTTGGTGCGTCATTAATTGGGTTGACGTTAACTGTAATTATATCTGTATCTGTAAGGGCACCACCACTTCCAGTATTACCTTGGTCGTTAGTTTCTACCTGAATTCTGGCTATACCATTAAAATTGGCTGTAGGTGTAAAAGTCAAACCATCCAAAGCTTTGTTAATGGCATTTACTGTTCCAACCAAAGTAATGCTACCAGGAGTACTATTAGAACTTGTTAGTCCGGTTGTGTTAGTTACGCTGAGAGTTCCATTCTCTGTAGATATTGTAGTTTCTAATGTTCGTCCTTCTACATCTACATCCACGTCGCCAACGGTAATTCCATTATTAATACCACCAAATGGTGAGAAAACAATTGTATTATCTTCATCCATTGTTTGAGGAGTTGGAACACGATTAATCGGAGCATCGTTAACGGCACCGACATTAATGGTAAACTCCTGTTCTGCGGAAGTGTCAACACCATTATCTCGTATACCACCAGTATCTCGCAAACTGACGAATACTTTTGCTGTTCCATTCGCATTTGCAGCAGTTCTGAAAACGAGTGTACCCAGCGAACCATTTATAGAAATTCTTGGTTGTTCTGCGAATAACGCACTATCGCTGTTTCTAACGTTAAATTGTAAACTTTGAGATTCATCCGCAGCACCAGTATTAACTCTTGTTGCCCAACCAGCTATTTGCTGTAAACCAGCATCTTCATTAACGGTGATATTACTACCTTTAGTAAAACTAGGAACATCATTAACTGGGTTGACTACAACTCCAATATTGCTAGAAGTTTGCCATGCTTGTCCATCACCTGTACTACCTTGGTCATTGGTAATAACTTGAATAGCTGTGAAACCAATAAAGTTAGTGCTGGGTTTAAAGGTCAAACCATTTAGGTCAGCATTAATATCGGTGAGTTTTCCTGTAAGGGTGACAGTACCTGTTCCTTTCCCTTGTGCAGTGGTAAGGGTTTTACTCTCATTCCAAGTTAATATGCCATTATTAGCGATGACTTTAACTTGTACTGGGTTATTACCTGCATCGATATCGCTGATGGAAATAAGCTTATCATTGGTAAACACCAACTCCGAGTCTTCTAAAATTGTTTGCGTATTTGGAACTCTATTTGTAGGAGCATCATTTACTGGGGTGACGGTGATGGTAAAGGTTTCTTCTCTAGATAGACTTATACCTCCATCACTGTTGTCACCACCATCTTCTAGCACTACCCTCACATTGGCTATACCATTCTGGTCTTTTGCTAATGTATAGAAGAGAATACCGTTGACAGAAATTTGAGGTTGAACGGAAAATAGAGAATTATTATCGTTCGTGACATGGAATTTTAAAGATTGACCAGTTTCATTTGCGGCGCCAGAAGAAATAGCAGTTACCCAAGGTATACTTTGTGATGGTGTGTCTTCTTTAACGACTTGATTATCACCTTTAGTGAAGCGAGGTGCGTCGTTAACTGCGATGACATCTATATTAATGTTGTTACTAACTGTATATGCGGGGCCTTTTCCGGTATTACCCTGGTCATTCGTAGTAATTTTAACTAAAGTTCTACCGTTAAAGTCTTTGTTGGGTGTAAATTGTAAACCATCTAACCCAGCATTGATTTTTTCGAGAGTACCAGTTAAAGTTACCGAACCTGTTTTATTGTTGCGAACATTCAAGTCGGTAGTGGTTGCCACTTCGAGTATACCGTTAGGCGCCTCAACTAGAAGCTGCATAATTCCGGCGCCTAACTTATCAATATCAATATCGCTAATACTAATGGTATTATTACGGGCATTAGAGAAAGTGAGTACAGAATCTTCTAATACTGTTTGAAGTTGTGAGGGAATTAAATTAACAGGAGGGTCATTGACGGGGTTAACGGTGATAGAAAATGATTCTCGTTTTGATTCAGCATTTTCACTATCTGTGAGAAAGACTGTGACATTCGCTGTTCCAGACGTATTTGCTTTTGGTGTATAGCGAAGAATCCCATTGGCATCGATAGTTGGTATACTTTGGAATAGTTGACTATCTTCGGGACTAGTGATGAGGGTGAAAGCGACTGTTTGATTCGATTCGTTACTGGCGCCTTTAGAGATATTAGTAGCCCAAGTAATAGTTCGTACACCAAAGTCTTCATCAATCGTGTCAGTAGAACCTTTTGTGAATGTAGGAGCGTCATTCACAGGTAAGACATTTAAATAAATAATATCTTCATCGCTTCTTTGAGTATCACCCGTATTTCCACGGTCTGTAGTAGTAACTCGAATATCAACGGCGCCGTTATAATCTTTAATAGGTTTGTAAACTAGTTTGTCGAGAGTAGCGTTGATACTGGTGAGCGAACCTGATATAGATATTGTATTGGTAGGGTTCGGAATAACGGAGTCTGAGAGGAATAGGGTACCACCACCAGTAGCAGTTACCGTGACATCAATGGCGCCATTACCAGCATCAATATCCGTCACTCGAATTGCGTTATTATCTTTAAAAGCAAACTCTGTATCTTCATTAAAGCCAATACGTGAAGTTTGAGTAGAAACAGGAACAGTATTTACAGGAGCATCATTAACTGCTCGAACTTGTAGAGAAGCAGTATCTGTAGTGTTGCTGAACGCTGTAGTTCCTCCATTAGTAGCTACATTTGCTGTACTACCTGCGGTTCCATCAGTGGTATCCCAAGCACGGAAAGTTATTGCACTACTAATAAAACCGTTATAATCGGCAACGGGTTGAAAGTAAATACGACTATTGGAATTTGCTAATAATAAAATAGCACTGCTTTCTGAGACATTAGTGAGTGGTGCCCATGCTCTGCCACCATCGGTAGTAAAATACCAAGTACCGTTACTGCCAGTACCAACTTCAGTAATGGCAATACCGATTTGCCCGTTGTCAGTGACATTATTAAAGTTAATAATAGACGAAATTGGAGTCCCAACACTTCCAACAGGCGCCGCAGCATCTTCAAAAACAGGGAGTAGAGTAACTGTAGTATCACGAAGTATAGGAGCAATATTAGCACTGCTGGCACTAAAACTAATAAAACTAAAACTTTGTAATTCTCCCGGTAGGTCTGTACTTAAAGGAGAAGTTATAAGTTGCGTACCTGATAAACGATTTAAATCTAAACTGTCCATTTATTCCTGTGAATACACATAACAATATCGCGTAGCATAGACATTAAAGCCTGTGCTATCACGGGTTTATATAGCTTTAGAAATTAACTCTTGAACTATAACTTGTTTCAATACTTACTTAGCTCAGTGAAAATACTTGGTTTGTTTTAACTAATATTTAAATTTTAGATGAAGCTTGGCAACGGATATAACGGATGTAGCGGATGGGTTTTATTCGGAAATATTGAGACGATAACCAATACCATAAACGTTTTCTAACCAATCTTTGGCGCCAACAGTTTGGAGTCGTTGTCTGAGTCTACGTACCAAAGTTGTGATAGCATTGCTTTCGGGTTCATCTCCCCATCCCCAAAGTGCTTGTTCTATTTGGGTGTAAGTTAATACTTGACGGGGATGACGCATTAAGTATTCCATAAGTTGGAATTCGCGACCAGATAGTTGCGTCGTGGTATTATCTTTGGTAATTGTTAAGTTATTGCGGTCGAGGTGTAGTGAAGAGAGTGTGAGTGTATCGCTTTGCCATAGAGGGGAACGTCTACCAAGGGCGCGTACTCGTGCTAATAGTTCTATAATATCAATAGGTTTGACTAAATAATCGTCGGCGCCTGCATCGAGACCAATAACTTTGTCTTGGGTGGTGTCTTTTGCGGTCAACATGAGAACAGGGGATGTTTTACCACTATTGCGATATTGCCGACATAATTGGATACCGCTAACTTTTGGTAGCATCCAATCTAGAATTAATAAATCATAATCTTTTTGGGACATTAACCATTGGGCAGTGTCACCATCTTCTACAGCATCAACGGTATGTCCGACTTTTGCGAGTGCAGCGCGTATCGGTTCTAATTGGTCGGTGTCGTCTTCCACTAGTAAAATTAACATAACATGTTTAAACCTAAGTTATTGAAAAAGTTACGCCCGACTTTGTTAGAGTTATGGTTGCCCATACCTCTACTCGCATTTGGTTGTTGGGGACTAAGTGGAATTGTAATGTATGCCGTGTTAAATCGTGACTATAAGGCGCCAAAATATTTACAACTTGAATCGCAACCAAAACCAGTTCAAGTTACAGTACCTCATATAGTGGCGCCGCGTGCTATTTTTGTTAAATTAGATAAAAATAGGGGAATATCGCAAGTCAAGGTTCAAACCAAAGACTCCCCGATTACCGAGATTATATTTGAGTTTTATACAACCGACACTTTGCAACTAGAAGTAGAAATAAGCAAGGCACTAGGTATGTCCAAAGAAGAAATCAGAAAGCTACAAAAAAATTGACAGCACAGGTAAGAGCGGTGCCTGTGCGACAACATTTACAATTTACCAAGGTAGTTTGCTACCATCCCACGAGAAAAATTGACCGCTATCATTTTTATCTAATTTTCCAATAACTTCCAAAAGCTGAGTGACGGTGCGTTCAATACTAAAAAGTTTTTCTGGTGGAACGTTTGCTTGAAAGGGACGAGATAAACGAGTGTCTGTAGTACCTGGATGCAATGTAACTACTATATTTTTAGGACAACTGCGTGCATATTCTATTGAAACATTTCGCATAAACATATTGAGTGCTGTTTTTGATGCGCGATAACCATACCATCCACCCAAATTATTATCGCCGATACTAGCGACTTTAGCGGAAATGCTCGCAAACACGCTATTGTCTTGGTGTTTGAATAGCGGTACAAGATGTTTCGCTAAGAGTACACTCCCGATACTATTAACCTGAAAATAACGAGTTAGATTTTCTATATTCAAGTGTCTTAAGCTTTTTTCGGGTTGAAAGTCTCCATCATGAAGTACTCCGACACAATTTATTACTAAGTGCAGTGTTTTGACTTCGCTTTTAATTTGCTGTAATGCTTCGGTTATTTGCGCTTCATTAGTGACATCAATGACTAAGCATGTTAAGCGTGTAGGGTTTTCGGTAGCGAGTAGTAGTAGTTCAGTAGCAGATTCTGCGTTTCGATATGCTGCGTAGATTTTGTTAATTTTACCATCATCGAGTAGTTTTTTGACGAAACCCAAGCCAATACCTTGACTTGCTCCTACAATTAATGCGTTTGCTGAATTGATTTGATTTAAGAATAACATTAGTATTATTTAGTTACTGTGTAGTTGAAAATGATGATTTGTAACCACGAAGGTTTAATCAAGAGTGCCGACGGTACAGAATTATACTACCAATCCTGGCGCCCAGAGAATGAGGTGCGAGGAATAGTTGCTATAATTCACGGTTTAGGAGGGCACAGTGGAGTATACTTAAATATAGTAAAGCATTTAATACCAAATAATTATGCTGTATACGGTGTAGATTTACGAGGAAGTGGAAAATCACCCGGTCAACGTGCGTATATAAATTGTTGGAACGAGTATCGTGAGGATGTGGGAAGTTTTTTAGAGTTTATAGCGACCTCGAATGTGGGGACTCCCTTATTTTTGTTTGGTCACAGTTTGGGAGGGTTAACAGTTTTAGATTATGTTTTGCGGAGTAAAGGAGAAAAACCGAAATTAAATGGTGTAATAGCTTTTACTCCTGCTTTAGGAGAATCTGCTGTTTCACCAATTACAATTTTAGTAGGTAAAATCCTCTCAAAAGTATATCCTCGTTTTTCGATGAATACGGGTATAGACATGAAGTTAGCAGCTCGTGATGAAAAAGTGATTGCATATCATCAACAAGATAAGTTGAGACATACAGTGGGAACTGCGCGTTTATCAACAGAGTTTTCGAGTACACTAGCTTGGGTACAAGCACACGCGAGTCATATTGATATACCATTTTTGATGATGCTCGCAGGCGCCGACAAGGTGACATTACCCGAAGGAAGTCGTAAATTCTTTGAAAAAATCACTTTTGCTGATAAAGAACTGCGAGAATATGCAGAGAGCTATCACGAACTTCACGAAGACTATGGTTATCAAGAGGTATTATCTGATTTAATTGATTGGTTAGAACGTCATTTATAATATAAGTACATATGTCAGTATCAAACATTAATCAAAACGACACGATAGCAATAAAAGCTGCTATTGAAACAGTTGCGGTTTATGACCGTAGTCATTGGGGACGTATAAAAGTATCAGGAGATGACCGTTTACGGTTTCTGCATAACCAAAGTACAAATGACTTTCAGTCTCTTAAACCCGGTCAAGGTTGTGATACTGTTTTTGTCACATCGACAGCTAGAACAATTGATTTAGCCACAGCGTATATCAAAGACGATGCTGTATTATTGATGGTATCACCTAACCGTCGTGAGTATTTAATGCAGTGGTTAGATAAATATATATTCTTTGCGGATAAAGTTGAATTGAGTGATATTACAGAAGAAACTGCCGCTTTTAATTTAATTGGCCCACAAAGTCAGGCAATTATTCAAGAGTTAGGTGTGACTCTTCTTGAAACTGATAATAGTAATCAAGTATATAATATACTCACAGTAGAAACTTTGATCGCAGTAGGTAGTGGTTTAGCGTTACCCGGATACACATTAATTTTTCCAGTTGTTCATAAAGACACAATATGGAATAAACTTGTAAAGATAGGCGCCGTTGCGATGAAAGAGACAGCATGGGAAACACTGCGAATTATGCAAGGTCGTCCAGTACCAGAAAAAGAACTAACCGAAGACTATAATCCTTTAGAAGTTGGGTTATGGCAAACTATTTCTTTTACTAAAGGTTGCTATATTGGACAAGAAACAATTGCCCGTTTAAACACATATAAAGGTGTAAAAACATACTTGTGGGGAATAAAATTAAATAATTATGCAGACCCAGGAAGTCAAATATATGTAGAAGAAGAGAAAGTAGGTACCTTAACAAGTATCACAGAAACTACTGAAGGGTATTATGGACTAGGTTACATTCGCAAGCAAGCAGGTGGAATAGGAACAAAAGTAAGAATAGCAGAAAACGAAGGTGAAATTATAGAAATACCATTCGTATCACATAAATATCCAGAATCATAACATCAAAAATCACAATGTAGAGACGTAATATGTCGCGTCTCTACTATAATAACCATAGAGTAAACAGCTATTTTAAAAGCTGTAATGAATATTGCAATTTCAGTGATTTTTAATCAAAAATTCGTGATTTCGACTGATTTGTAAAACTTATATAGTCCGCAAGATAGATGACAAAAATTTGTTGAGAAAAATAACATATGTAATAATAGATATGTCTAAAACCACAAAGTTGAATAAAAACTGGAGGTGAGGTTTAGACGGTTCGGTGTTAGCCTTAACTGCGTTTGTTTACAGACTAGCCGCATAGGTTAGTGTCACTCTGGTGTCTAGTTGAAGGGTGAAAGTTAGTCTACTAACTCTTATTAGCATCTGATTGAATTATCGTTTATAGGCTTTGAAAAGCTGAACCAACAAAACTTATGAAAATCGCACAAATTGCTCCCTTATGGGAAACGGTTCCTCCTCCAACCTATGGTGGAATAGAACTTGTAGTAAGTCGCGTATCTGACGAGTTAGTACGTAGAGGTCATGAAGTAACATTATTTGCCTCTGGGGACTCACAAACGTTAGCTAAGTTAGAAGGAGTTAGCCCACGTGCATTGCGTTTAGACCCAGATATTAAAGAACACATTATTTACGAAGTGTTGGCGCCGGGTCAAGTATATCAAAGAGCAGCAGACTTCGACATAATACACTCACACGTCGGGGTTTGGTCATTAGCATTAGCAAGCATGGTATCAACACCAACAGTTCATACGCTGCATGGAAGCTTCACAAAAGATAGTGCGAAAGTATTTGGCGAATACGGGTCACAATCATACATCAGCATAAGTAATGCACAGCGACAAGCAAATTTAAATTATGTAGGCACAGTATATAACGGAATAGTGGTTGAAGAATATCCGTTTGTAGAAAAGCCCCACGACCCACCATATTTAGCGTTTTTGGGAAGATTTTCTCCAGAAAAGGGACCCCAACATGCAATAGCCATTGCCAAAAAAACGGGAATGAAGTTAAAAATGGCAGGGAAAGTGGACATAGTAGATAAAAAGTTCTATGAGGCAGAAATAGAACCGTTTATAGACGGTAAGCAAATAGAGTTTTTGGGTGAAGTAAATCACGCGCAGAAATCGGAATTATTAGGTAATGCAGCAGCAACATTGTTTGCAATTACTTGGAGAGAGCCATTTGGCTTAGTCATGATAGAATCAATGGCTTGTGGTACACCAGTTATAGGGATGAACATGGGTTCAGTACCTGAAGTAGTAGCACATGGTGTTAGTGGAATGGTCTGCGACACATATGAAGAAATGGCTTCTGTAATGCCACAAGTGTTAGAACTTGACCGTCGTAAATGTCGCGAACACGTTCAAAACAACTTTAGTGTCACTCAAATGGTAGACGGATACGAAGCGATTTATGAAAAAATCGTCAGAGAGCGTACCGAAACCAGATGGTATATGCAAGCACTCAGAGCATCTTTAGAATCTATCACAGGATTAGGTTCAAGGCGCCTGTAAAACAGTGACTCTCTTGTGTAACATTATCTTGTGGAACAGGCATCCCTGCCTGTTATAAAACTTGAAATAAACACCAACCTCCTAAACTTCCTCGTTGTATTCTCTCTCGCACAAACCAGTTAAAATAAATCACACGAACAATTATATAAGTGCTTTTTTACATTACATAGTGTAAGAAGGCATTTTTCTTATACTCGTATACTTTGTTCACGTAACAGCGCATCCATCCAAACAGCATCGCTTTTACTTAACTGTGGCACAGGTTCATCATTATAATTAACCACCAAATCATAACCATACACATCGTAAACATTGTTTAATAAAGACTGTAAATCTAAAACAGGTTCGTTATCCCCCGTGCGTAAGGGAAGAGAAAAACAAGGAATTACATCAGGTAAATTAAAAACATATAAATCAGCGTTAGGACGGCTATTACCACGGCACACTAAAATTCTATATTGACTTTGAGTATTATTATCAACGATGGGCATTGGATTGCCTCTACGTAGTAAGTCAATTTCAACTAAGTTCGTGCGACTCGCCAAAACTTGCTCGCGTTTCTTTTCATACATCTCTCGTCCTTTACCAACACGTTTATTAGCAGGTGAAAGAATTTCAATAGTAGTAATTAACGTTTCCGTTCCAACTTCTCTTACTTCCAAATATCCTTCTTTTATAGCTACAGGCATAGGAATTTTGACTTTGACAGGTTGAGAAGCAGGTGTAGCAATAGCTACATTAGCCATGTTAGATGAATTTGAATCTTGAATTTGACGACTTTTAACAGTTACATCAGGGATACCCACAACCAAAGAGCTATCATCTGTGGTTTCATACATTCTCACCTCGACAGCAACACGATATTTAGGACGCAGCTGGGGCGATAAAAACCGAGCAATTTCGCTAATCAAATAATGATGTATACCCGGAAACAGTTCCGGATGCTCTAAATAAGGATTCATTCCTGGAAAAGGTGAAGGCATATGAGGTACCCAAATTACCTGCTTATTATCATAAAGCATATGCTATTAGTTCGAGGCGCCTTTATCCTTCCCTCAACGTCACTAACGCGACAAATGTTACATACTGACCTTGGCAGATTTTTACTGTTTGGCTATAAATACTGATGAATATGTATAAAAACGTAAAAATTTATCGAGATGAACAAGTCTACAAAAATTGTAATAGGGGCATTGTTATTTGCTGCAATTCCCGCAGCAGTAGGTTTTCACGTGGGTTCTCAGGGTGCTAAGGCAGCCAAGTATCAAAATCAAGCAATCGTTCAAATGTCACAGGGTAACTACGAGCAAGCAGCATTCGATTATACCAAAGCTATTACTCTTAAACCCAACGAAGCTCATCTTTATAGTAATCGCGGTGATATATATAAACAAATGGGTTATTTTCAGTTAGCTATTTTTGATTATAGTCAAGCCATTAAACTTAGTCCTATTCGCAAACACTACGAGCAAAGGGCAAAGCTTTGGGATGACTTACAAGAGCAAGACAAAGCAAACGCTGATAGAAAAGTTTTGTAATCGGCGCCTGTGGTTGTAAATTGTTGTAGTAAATTGGTGGGTGGTGCGTCACAGCATTAGTTTTACGCTTCGTTTTGAGGTTATCTTACTGTAACGCACCCTACGTTACATCCGTTACATCCGCTCTTATCCGTTGCCAGGGAACTATTTTGGAGTACAGATGTCTTGTGAGGAAGATTGCTACGCGCATTTGTATGTAATTTCTTCCGGATGTAGGAGGTTAATACAGAAAATTGGTGCTAGTAAGTTCCACACACATAAGATTGTTTCCGCATGAAGTTAAGATATTTCTTACTTGCGAGTGCGAGTGTAGTAATGCTATGCGCTCCTGTTAATGCTGCTCGTTTAGAGTCTTGGTATTTTGACCAAGCGCAAAACAAACTCAATATCACTACAGAATCTGGTGTTCGACCAAGAGCATTTTTAATCAATAATCCCACACGCTTAGTTATTGACCTTCCTAATACAGATTTAGAAGGAAATACGCTTCGTCAAACTTATGGTGCTGCGATTAAAGAAATTCGTGTTGGCAAGTTTGATGCTAACACAACTAGATTAGTTGTGGAACTGGCGCCGGGATACACGGTACAACCAAATAAGGTATTAATTCAAGGTGATACGTCATCGCACTGGATTGTCAATTTCTCTTCAATAGAACGTATTACAAGTGGTGATTCACAGTCGGGTGAGGTTAAAACACCAGTAGCTGTCGGTGGTATTTCACCTTTCGCTGGAGTGGTACCTCTCGGTAATGAAATCACACAGCTAAGTTCACAAGTCCGGTCTTTGATGTCACGTTACCGTTCGCTTGACCCAGGATTATTTTTTATTGATTTAGAAACGGGAAATTATGTAGATTACAACGGTGAAAAAGCATTTTCAGCAGCGAGTACAATTAAGTTTCCGATATTAATTGCTTTATTCCAAGAAATTGATGCTGGTCGAGTTAAGTTAAACGAAACATTAACAATGCGTCGTGACTTAGTGACTGGTGGTTCTGGTACAATGCAATATCGGGCGCCGGGAACTAGATTCAGCTTGCTAGAAACTGCAACTAAAATGATTACCATCAGCGATAACACCGCAACTAACATGATAATCGACCGTTTAGGGGGCAGAAACAAATTAAATCCACGCTTCCGCACTTGGGGATTACAAAATACTGTAATTCGGAACTTACTTGGTGACTTCAAAGGAACTAATATAACTAGTGCCAAAGATTTAGTTAGATTATCTGCCTTAGTTGCTAATAATCAATTATTGAGTAACTCAAGTCGCACCAGAGTACTAGACATTATGCGTCGCGTTGAAAACACCAGCTTACTAGCATCTGGACTAGGAAGAGGCGCCACAATAGCTCACAAAACAGGTACACTAGGAGTCATTCTCGGAGATGCAGGAATCATCCAAATGCCGAACGGTAAACGCTACCTAGCAGGTATCTTTGTCAGAAGACCTTTTGGTGACAGAAGAGGTAGAGAATTTATCTCTCAAGTATCCCGCACCGTATACAGTTTCCTCAGTCAACCCAGAGTTGCCCAAAAATAACCTTTCTCCCTGTCATGCTGAACGCAGTGAAGCATCTAATAAAGTTTCATCAATATATAAGAGATTCTTCCCTACGCTCAGAATGACAAATTTCGGCACCAGAAATAAATTAATAATCATTATCAGCCACACAAATTCCTTTACATTTAATACCATTTGTAGCAGTGCGCTGACAATGAGGACATAATATTTTTTCTTGTTCGATTTCTTGCTGTGTCTTCGTATTAGTGTTAGTTTGTGACATATTCTGTTCAGTCTGGGATTCCATAGTTAAAGTTATTGACTATTCAATATATATTTTTACATATTTACGTTCGTGACTCATAATATGTATTTAAAGCCAGTTACCTACTAGTATGTAAGGTGCCCAGAAAGCGGGACGGATATAGTTGGGATATTTGTTCAAAAGTGTGATTTGGGCTTTTCTTAGGGCTTCGGCTTTTGTGACTTTGGTTTTGGCAAGTTCTCGGTAAAATTCCCCTATTAATATAGATGTGGATTTGTCGTTGACATGCCATAGTGATGCTAATGTACTTCTGGCGCCTGCTTTGAGCGATGCTCCTGCTAACCCTAATGTCGCACGATTGTCTCCAGCAGCGGTTTGACATGCACTTAGTACTAACATTTCTAATGCTTCGGGACGGGTTTCGTCGCGACGACGCAATAAGCTATCAAACTGTGTGACGTTTATTGGACCGTCGGCTGCTAGGATAAAGGTATTCTCGGCGCGCGAGCTAAATTGACCGTGGGTTGCTAAATGTAATACGTTATATCCAGAAGCATTAACTCTGGCTTCTAGGTTTTTACTATTGAAGTTTTGGTTTAGTAATTGGGTATTGGAAACTCCTGCTTGAGATATTAAATTAAATTCGGACTGAATTTCTGGTAAAGGAGGAAATTGCTTTTTATAATTGAGTGGTGGTTGTATTAATCCACCTGCGAGTACATTCAGTTTTGTTTTTGCTAGGGGTTTCGGTTGAAACAACTGTAATCCTAAACTTAATGCTACAGCGTATTTTTCAATTAGGTATTTTTGACCATTGTATAATGCTGCCATTGGCACGTTTCTTAAGGCGCCATCTAATACAAATACAAGCGTATTTATTTTGTTTTTTTCTAAATCAGATTCATTTGGTTTAATTAACCAGCTATAAACTTCTTGAGATAGCGCTTGTACATCTTCTGTACGGTCTGGTTCTGTAATATACTCTCGAATTTGTTGGAGAATGCCTTCTACTTCTACTTGGGATTTTTTGATAGTGTAATGACGTAGCGGTTGTTGAGGAATTTTGACGATGATTTGAAGTTGTTCAGGAAGGATAATTGGGTAAATAATTGCAGCTGTAGAATTTGCTTCGTCTACAACTTTATCAAGTAGTACTCTTTGACCCTGTAGACAAGCTTCACGGAAAAAGTTATCTATTTCTGCTAACTGTAGTGCTTCGATACGCGCTCTAGCTTTTTCAAGTGTTTTTTCTGACGTTTGCTGTGTGGAAAGTAATAAAGCCACTGATTCGCGGTAAACTGGTTCTACGTTATCTCGAAAGTTAAATTGTATGTCTTGATTTACTGCTACTAGGTCAGTTCGTAGTTGCTCTAAACTATCGACTGCTGCATCATATGCAATAATAGCTCCTTTAATATCACCCTCTGATTTCAAAATTCTTCCTAATTGCCATTGCCACAAATAAGCTATTTCAGCCGTATTTGTCTCTTTTGCTAAGATTAATGCTTTTTCGGTAAGTTCGCGCGCTTGCTGCCATTGCTGTGTTTTTTCATATAAGCTCCCTAATTTTCCTAGTGCATAAGCTTCCGTGCGTGTGTCACCAATGCTGCGAGATTGTTGTATTGCAGTTGCGAGAAGGGATGAGGAAAGTGTGGGAGTGTGTCCGTGTGAGAGGGAGTGAGCGAAGTTTATTCGAGCGTAAATTGATGAGCGTGATGGGGGAAGTTGTTCTAATTGAGTTTGAATTGTTGGTATTAAAGATTGAGCTTCATTTAATTTCTGTGTTTGAACTAGCAAACTATATTGATTAATTTGGGCTTGAACTTTGATTAAGAGTGAGGGAGATGTTGTATATGTTTGTTGGTAGAATGATATAGCTTCTGGTATTTTCTGCTGCACGCGGGCATTATTACCTAAATTTAGAAGAATTGCGGCAGTATAGATGGCAGACTTTAATTGTTGAGATATTTCTAAAGTTTTTTTGAAAACGCGGTCAGATTCTTCGAGTTTGCCAATTCTTTGTAGTGTGTTACCAAGCGAAAGTAATACTGCTACTTTACCTAATGAGTCTGGTTGAGATTGTAAGGTTTGATTTGTTTGTGCAAGCATTTCGAGCGCACGACGGTTAAACCCCTGATTTCGTAACGCTTGAGATTGATTGATATGCGCTCTGGCTATACTATTTTTATCTCCTATTTTGGTGTAAATTTCCTCCATTTTCTGCCAGGTTGAAAGCGCTTGTTCTGCTTGCCCCGTTTCTAACTGTAAACGTCCTTGAATATCTAAAGTTTGGGCAAGAATTGGAAGGTTAATATTATTTTGTGGTGCTTTTTGATATCCTTGTAAATTCAAACTTTGAGCAATTGTGTTTTGAGCTTGTTTCCAGTCACCTAACTGTTGATATGTAAGTGAAAGATTACTCAAAGCTACTGCTTGTTCAAGTGTTTTGCCTTGCTTTTGATACGAGTCAACAGCTTGCCGTAATATTTGTGCAGCTTCAACATAGCGTCCGCTGTCATATAATAATTTACCAGTCTCTTGCGTTTGTGGTTCTACGTTTTTTAGATAAGGAGTATTTGCAAAAGCTGGTAATAATTGAACACATAATATAGTAGTTATAACAGCAACCACAAAAAATCTGAAGTAGGATTTACGAAAACAAACTAGACTTCTAGTGATAAAATGTGTTTTTTTCATTTTTTTAAACAGCTATATTATATATGTAATACTTTTTTCTTTTCTTTCTTTGCGTCCTACCCTACGGGAAACCCTGCGGATTATGCGTCCTTTGCGGTTCGTTATATAAATGTATAAAAAATATATTAAATTTTCATAATTAAAACCGTAGAATTTCGCGTTCGTAGTTTTCGGGTGTTGGTTCAACTTCCCAAACGATACCCTCTCCAGATTCAAGCATGACTTCAACATACAACAGTTCAACAGGCGCCGTTGCAGCATCTTCATTATTTGTAAAACTTTGTAAATCTTCGGTTAGCAGTCTTAACTTAAAACCTTCAGGTATTAAACCTTCTGAATTAAAACTTCGTAATTCAAACAGCCAAACTAGTTCTTCTGCATTACCTTTAGAAAAAATGCGTAATTCGTATGTATCACCAGCTATTAGCAGTTGTCGAGACAACCCTATTGTAGATGTATTTCTACTTCGCATACCTGTTGGCGCCACTATAAATTGACGTGTTGACCAACCAAGTTGGGTTGCAAAATTTGAAACTCCATCAGTCAGCCACTGTAGAACAGATGTTTGTTGCGTTAAACCTTGTCGCAATTCATACAAACGCTGGCGCCAACCACCGTGTTCTAGCAATGCTCCCCAAAGCTGAAATGGAATTTCTAAACGTGGAAATTTAACGTCTGCTCCTAAACGTTGTAATAAATTTTCAGCTTGAGCTTGAGGTAATGGTGGTAGTTCAGATACGAAGGCGCGTGTAACTTCAGGGTAATATTGAATAGTTAACCACAAAACGTTTAAATCTTGAATTAAATCTTCTGTTTCCAAACTGTAGGTACGGTCGTTAGAATTATAAACACTCTTAGTTTTGATATTTTGATGGTTTGTGTAGCCATAAACTCTTACCCAACTTTCATCTGGGTTTACCTGTACTGCTAAATAGTAATCACCAACCCATTCAGGAATGTCTACCCACTCTTGCGGTACACGCAGTTCATCACTATCCATTGCTAAAGTTGGTATTAACACTAAACGTGTACTACCAAAACTAATAGCTGTACCGTTGACAAACTCCCAAATACTAGCCAACGCTGCATTATTAGGATAAACCTTTGGAGTCACAGAAAATTCTTCAGCCAACATGCATAAAAATGCGTCCAAACACAGTTTATTAATTAAAGCACGCTGACTGGCACCTGCGGTTGAGAACTTTTGTTCTGGTGCAATAGATGTTTGAGAAATTTCCAGAATGTGTTCATTATCAAGTAAAGATGGGAAAGATGCGCTAAACATAATTTTTTTGACTCCAATTTAATTATTTGCTAGGTAATTAGTATGGCCGTAATAATTTTTGAGCCATTCCTCCAAGCTTTTGCTTACCGCATCTAATACGTTAGATGTAGGATTAATATGCATGTTGTTTGTACTCCACTGAGTTAAAGCTAGTAACAACGCGCGTTTAATGCTCGTCAAACGGCGAGAAACAGTGTACTGCTTCATCTCAAGCTTTTCGGCAATTTGCTGTTGAGTTAGCTGTTGCTCGTAATAGACTTGCAGTAGTTGCTGTGACTGTGTATCGAGTTCTGCTATGGCATCAGTCAAAACTTGGGTTAGTTTGACTTGAAGATTATGTCTATCTATATATTCTTCTTGGGTGATAACTTTCATCAGTAGCGACGTCTCTTCCGAAGCTGGTAACACATCAAGTAAATTACCAGTTTCTTGCCCTGTAAACGTAGCATCAACAGAAACCATTTTTGGGAACAGATAGTTACGTGCAGCTACACAGCAAGCACTTATCCACTTTTCCAAATTTTCTGGGGTTGCTTTAGAAGTAGATGTCAACTGACTCAACTGACTCAACTGCTGTACATTATATAAGTCAGCTATTGACTGCCAGGTTGAAGTACCAGGTTTATTCAGAGCGCGAGTTTTCTTACCCTCTGTTGTATATATTTCCTTAAAACATTCCCAAGCTAGAAGGTAGCTCTCAATAATTTGACTATTATAGCCCCCATTCGTCAAGGCGCCTATCAAGCGTTTACGGCTAATTTTGTGCAGTAATGACCAGTCGCTACAAATATCTGCTTCGTGATGTAAGCGTAACGAGTCTTTGATAAAACCCTCAAAAGCTAATTCGGCATAACTTTTTAAATTACTCCCAATTTCGGAGTTGAAGTTTTTCAGTATTTTGGGAACGCGCGCGATAGCAATTTGGAAGCAGTCAGCTATGCTACATTGACTTTTAAAGTTCAACGTCATTTTTTTTGCCGTCCAGTAGCAGACTTCCTGTAAGTAAGCTGAAATATGTGCCACTGCAAAAGGATTTGATTCGGCTTGCCATATTTTATGCCAATAAACTGCCCAAAACCTGTCTGTTTGCGTTTGTGGTGATTGTTCCAAGCAATATTTTATACTACGTCTCAACTTAGCGTCGGTTGCCCAAGTGCTAAACCTATCAGCATCGAATAGCAGAAAGGTAGAAAATATTTCGATAATGCCCTGCCTAGGTTGCATGAAAAAATTTATATATAAAGGTTTTAAATTTAGTGACTTGGTAATCAATTTTAACCTATTTGCATAGTTTTGCTTATCTGTATAGTAGTTCGGGTTCATATATACTAAGAACGGTTTAGAAATGTCATTCTGAGCGTAGCGAAGAATCTCTAAGATGCTTCACTGCACTGCGTTTCGTTCAGCATGACAAAGTTTATATTTAACCCGTTTGCAGTATAAATACTTCAAAATTTTTTTGAGTACAGTTAAATTTTGCTCTCTGCCATATTTTCCAATTTTTAATATCTCTCCTCATTGGCTGCATTCGGCTGCTTCTACTCATGGTAAATGGTTCTTGCGGATGGCACTAAGCTAAAAATCATGGCGCCCTTCAAATGTGAAGATTTGTAAAATTTTGCGTAAACTTTACTGACTCTACAGACATATGTTTAACTCACTCAGAGAAAAAATTATGCCTAAGATTAAAGATAAGGTGATTAAGATGGTTGAGGTACAAGGCTGGGTTAAGGATAAAAATGGTGATGTGATATTGGTCGCGCACGAATGCTTTGCCTCATGGTTTGTTTAGTTCTCATGATTCGTGTCACTAATTTTTAATTATTTTACATTCTTTGCGGCGTGACTAATAATTGTTTACATATTCCCTGATTTTTAAATTATTATGCTACTTTCAAGTTTATATTTTTAAGTATGATGGGCACTGCCCAGCATATAGATAAAGGGAATGTAAATTATTAGAAGCGTGTCCATAGCGCTTACATCAAAAATGAAAATTCAAACTGTAAATATTTACAAACTTGGTTTACACAGCTTGGGTAATGTGATATTGTATTTAGCTGCTTCCTACCCTGTGCTTGCAGATGTTACACCAGATGCAACACTCCCTATTAACTCAACAGTTTCAACTCAAGGAACTATTAAGGTAATAGGAGGTGGAACGCAGAGGAAAAGTAATTTATTTCATAGTTTCAAGGATTTTTCATTTTCAGGGAATACCGCTTTTTTTAATAATGATTTAAGCATTAAAAATATCGTTACGCGCGTAACGGGTGGGTTGCCGTCTAATATAAATGGCATTATTAAAGCGAATGGTTCGGCTAATTTATTTATCTTAAACCCTGCGGGGATTCTGTTTGGACAAAACGCGCGTTTGGATATTGGTGGTTCTTTTGTTGGTACTACGGCAAATAGTATAAAGTTTACAGATGGTACAATGTTTGCTGCTACTCCTAACTCTCAACCACTGTTAACTATATCTACACCGATTGGATTAAAATTAGACCAAAGTTCTTTAAATCCAATTGTAAATGGTGGTGATTTAGCGGTTAATTCAGGACAAAATTTAACTTTGCTAGGTGGTGCGGTTGTTAATACTGGGCGCCTAATAGCACCAGGTGGAGAAATAGCTTTAATATCGCTTGCCAATGCAGGAGATGTAAGTTTAGGAACTAGTAGTGTTAGTGGGTTACAGTTGCAAGGAGGAAAAATAAATAAAGTATCACTATCACCGTTACTGTCTAACCTGCCTACAAATACTAATGGTGAAGTTGAATTATCTGGACTTGCGATACCAAACCAAGCTGGGACAACTATCACGACAGGTAATATAGATGTATCGAGTCAACAGGGTGGAAGTGTAAAAATATTAGGTCATCAAGTTGGCTTATATCCAGGCGCCTTCATTAATGCGTCTGGTGATGTGGGCGGTGGTAAAGTATTTGTAGGTGGAGACTATAAAGGTGTTGGGAGTTTCAATGCGAATGCAACTTATATAAGTCCAAAAGCTGCAATTCAAGCAAATGCCATAAATGCAGGTAATGGTGGAAAAATTATTGTGTGGAGTAACCAGTCCACGCGCGCTTATGGAATTTTAGAAGCAAAGGGTGGAATGTATGGCAATGGGGGTTTTATTGAAACCTCTAGCGCAAATTTCTTAGACGTTGCTGGTATTACAGTTAATGCGAGTGCTGCGAATGGTATTGGTGGAACTTGGTTGCTTGACCCTCGCAATATCTTACTAGCATATCAAGATTATAAGAATGGTAGTTTTAACAATGATAATCCTAATGTGTTTACAGCTACGAGTGACGATGCAATTGTTGCTATTTATGATATTGAAACGCAACTGGAAGCTGGTACGAGTGTAACTATTAGCACAGGAAATACAGGAAATCAAGAAGGTAATATTTCATCAATAACTAGTGGTTTTGGAATTACAAAAAAAACTGCAAGTCCAGTAACTTTGACTTTACAGGCAGCCAATGATATTACGTTAGGAGGAGAAGAAGGTTTTGGATTTAAATCCCAAAATGGGGTGTTTAATGTAATTCTCCAAGCTGGAGGTAATATATCTATAACCAAAGGTGGTTTTGAAACTAGAGGTGGAGAATTTAGTGCGACGGCTGGAGGTAATATATCTATAAATGATGGTGGTTTTGAAACTAGTGGTGGAAAGTTTCAAGCTACGGGTGGACGTAATATATCTATAAATGCTGGTGATTATAAAACTAGCGGCGGAAATTTCCAAGCTACAGCTAGAGGTAGTATATCTATAACCGGGATTAGTATGCAAACTAGTGGTGGAGAGTTGAAGGCAACTGGTGGAGGTAATATATCTATAAGCAATGCTGGCTTTCAAACTAATGGTGGAGAGTTAAAGCTGATGGCTGTTGATACAATTGCTCTCAAGGATTTAGGTTTTAATAGCGATAATATTACTGCCAATAATGCGGCGCAGATGCAACTTCAAGCAAATGCAATTAGTTTTAACGGTGCTGGTCTTAATAGTAAAACAGAAAGTCCGGGTAATGCAGCATCAATAGTTATCAATACACCAAATTTAACTCTAAGTAACGCAGGTATTGGAAGTTTAACTACTGGTAATGGTAAAGCTGGTGATATTACGATTATAGGTGATACGATTAGGCTACTTAAAGAGGCTGGAATTGAAAGTAATACCGAAGGCGCCGGACAAGCAGGTAATATTAGCATGAGCGCAAGAGAATTAAGTATAGAAAATCGTGGTGCTATTAAAAGTTACACATTAGGGTCAGGAAATGCAGGGACTATTAACATCGACACAGACTCGCTATTTATGTCAAACGAAGTGGGAATAAATACCGATACAGGTAGAGTTGAGACAAATAGACAAGAGCGTATAACAGATAATACTGGCAATGCTGGAGTCATTAATGTTAGGGCAAATCGTGTTTTAATGACTAAAAATGCGGGTATAACAAGTGAAACTGCAAGCAGAGGACAAGCCGGAATAATAAACCTTAAAACAGACTCACTGGAATTACGAAACAATGCCAATATTACAACTAGTACCTTTTTTGATAGAAGATTTACCGGAAATGCTGGCATAATTAATATTATAACAAAATCAGTTCTTTTTGAGAATGATGTACCTGGAGTGAATAGCGGTTTAGGTAGTACAACGCGCGGTAGAGGCGATGGTGGTACAATTATTTTAAATACAGATACAGCAGTATTTCGCAATCGAGGTGGAATTGGAATTAGCACAGAAGGAGAAGGTAACGCTGGTACACTATTTTTAACAGCAAATTCTTTACTTATAGAAAACGCTGCTATTGAAAGTGAAGATAAAGGTACTGGCAGAGGTGGAAACCTCAATATTAAAGTGGAAGGAGAAATGGTTTTACGCAATGGTAATATTTCTGTTTCTGCAAAACCTAACTCTAACGGTAATTCAAACAATCTTGCCAGCACTGCAGGTGATATTGATATAAAAGCAAACTCGCTTTCTCTTGACCGAGGAATTATTCAAGGTGAAACAACATCTGGAAATGGTGGCAACATTGCCTTAGATATACAAGATATATTATCACTACGGCGCCAAAGTCGAATATCAACGACAGCAGGAACCGCTCAATCTGGTGGTAATGGTGGCAATATTGATATCAACACAAAGTTTATTATTGCTTATCCTAATGAAAACACCGACATTACAGCGAATGCTTTCAATGGTTCTGGTGGAAACGTCAAAATAAATGCTACAGCCATATTTGGTGCCTCACCACTGAGTAGACAACAGTTACAAAAATTACGTCCAGGTGATTTAAATCCGGGATTTTTACGAACAAACGATATTACAGCAGTATCTCAAACCAACCCATCATTAACTGGCGTTGTAACTATTAACACACCCGATGTAGACCCAAGTAGCGGTTTAGTAGAGTTACCATCAGGTTTAGTAGACGCATCGCAACAAATAGCATCAAGTTGTGAGCCAGGAGTTCGTGCGCGCGGTACTTCTTTCACTATAACTGGACGTAGTGGAATGGCGCCGACTCCCACCGAACCATTACAAGCAGAAGTGCAAACAGGTAGGTGGATAACATCAAATGCTGTAACCAGTAAACAAACTGGTAACATCTCTAGTACTACCAATAATAATATAGTCGAAGCGCAGCACTGGCTTAAAGATAAAGATGGTGGTGTAGTGTTAGTTGCGCGGGCACCTTTACAGAGAGTTACATTTGGTTCTCGTAATTTGTGTAGCTGACATCTTGCACCTTCGAGGGCAAAGTAAGGTGGGCACCCTCCGGGTTCACCCTACGTAATAATAAGCATTACAAGCTCTCTAATTCTCAATAAGCGGGCATGTGCAAGATGTAAGTTACGCACCATAAATATTTATTACAACGATAGTCGGCGCCTGTGCGTCCTGATGGCTAAAGTAAGCCTATTTCGTCGTAGTAATGTAGTCGGCAAGTGCATGTGCCATTGAGTCAGCATAAAGATAGCTGTGTTTTCCATCAACTTCTAAAGATTGATAGTTAGGCGCCGGAAAAGCTTTTAATTAAATTAACAGGGGCGGGCAAGGATGCCCGCTCCACAAGATGATATTTAATTTTTAATTTTAGTAAAGCGAGTAAGACAAGCTACTATTAATATTCCTAACAGTAAAGATGGTTCGGGAATTGTTGCCTGAACTCGTGCAATTGCTGCTTCTGCATTAATAAATCCATAACCTGTAGCAAAATCAAAACCTCTGTCAAATCCAGGGGTATCTGGGTCGTCCATATCAAGAGCTGTTTCTTTAAGAATGGAATAGATTTGGGTAGGAGTTAAATTTGGATTAAGCTGAAGCATTAAAGCTGCTACTGCCGCAGCGTGAGGTGCTGCCGCAGAGCTTCCAGAAAAATTTGGAAAATCGTCTGGGTCTTCCTCTATATCATTCCCAAAAAAAGTGTTATTCACCCCATCAGGCGCCATTATTCCAGGTTTTTCTCGACATTCGGGTTTTGCTAAACGGTTGCCACTTGTATCAAATAAAATTGGTACACATCCAGTTGAAGAGAAGAGTCTTTTGCGTGCTGGGTTAACTCCAAATTCTGGTGTTTCTAAGTATGAAACGGCGCCAACTGCCATAGCTCCCTTGGCATTGCTATACCCAAAAGTAGTACCACTCTTTGTGTCATATTCGTTGATTTGAAACTCACCCCCTGCTCCTCCCACGATATATTTCATCAAACCAGGGCTGTTTCCACTTTTTTTAGAAATTGCTAAATTAAATTCTTGTGTTAGCCCATCGTTGGGGAATGAAAAGAATTCTGCTGGGTCTTGACCTATATTCGCATCCGTACTTTGAGCCAATATATTAGTACCACTACTATCGTATAAGTAAAAATCAAGGTCATTTTCAGAACCTTTACTACCCAAAGAAGCAAAGGGTTCGTCCCATTGAAAAAAGAAATTAGCAAAACGACCTTCAGGAATTGTTATTTTTTGAAAAATATCAACGCCTCCATCCGAGTTAAAATTATGGAACTCTCCACCGTTTAGGGAATCTTGTATGCCACTACTCCTAAATGCACTTTCATAACTACTCCGAGCGTCATTACCAGCAGATGCAAAAAAGGAGACTCCAGAATTTCCGGGTCTAAATGCTACACTATTGATAGTTTGAGCAATTATTCCATCTTGAAACATTGGGTCAAATGGGTCGCCAATATCAGATACTATAATTTTTGCTCCTGCGTCTGCCAGTTTACGAATTGCTTCTGCATAGTTTCTTGTTACTGTCGAAAGATCATTTGGTGATGCCGTTGGTACGTGAAATGCAAATTTGGCGCCTGGAGCAACATCATGAATAATTTGCATCAAAGCGCGAGCTTCATCTGAACCTTCACTTGGTAGGTCTTTTAACACTGTGATATCTGACGGCAAGTCTCCGTTGGCAATATCTGTTTGGGCGCCGCCTAGGTTGTTGAAGCTATCTGAAATTACCCCTACAAGTATTCCACTACCATCAACATTAAATCTTTGCCTTGCTTTATCTGCACGCATTGCTACATCGCCCTGAGTAACAGTCAGTCCAGTAGAACGTTGTCCGAGTCTAAGTGTTGACGCTTCTGCTGCAACTACAAAACAACCAATGGCGCCTGTTATCGCAACCGTAACTGATGTTATAACTTTATAAATGAGCTTCACTTTGGTTTTTATATTTTATTTTATTGGCACACTTCTGATATTTTATAACACAACTTTTATTTTTTACTTTTTAATTGTAAGTTCTTAAATTGTCTTTATAATATTAGGAGTTACGCACAGAAACCTGGTTTCTACCCAAAATTGTCGTTTTTACTACAAATTATCGACTCATATTCCAGGTTTATAGGGTTTTTGCGTGAGTCCTGAATATATACAAGTTGTACTAACAAACTCAGTTTTTCAGATTGCTCATCTTTTTCAGAAAATTTATCTCAAAAATTTTTGTAACATTTTATACATACGTATTCATCCAAAACCTTGGCTAAATAAGCCTTACATCTGTAAATCGAATATTTATGTATTATATTTAACATTGTATTGAAAATTAAATATAAATTTTTGTAACAAAGAACTGCATAAACTCTTAAATAACATCGTTACGGTGAGACAAGAGTTAAAAATTTTTATCAAAGGAGATTGCGTAACTCATGACGTTATTACTGAAGTTGAAACAACGCTATTATTTTCTGTGTCAATGTTAATAGTACTTGTGTAGACAAGTTTAGTTATTACTAAATTACTTATTTTCAGCATTCAACTTTTATTAAGCACAGGATTTACTTTATGTTCGTTAAGTCGTTAGAAATAGAAATGCATTCCTTTATGCAAGAAAATCAAGGAAATGAACACATATTCGAGTTGAATCAACTTATTCAACAACTACGCTCTCATATAAACGCAATTATTACATCAGCTGACTTGCTCAAAACAAACGGAAACAGTTGGAGTGATGACAAAAAGCAAGAGTGCTTACAAAGCCTACAAAGCGCTGTTGAGCAGATTAATGGTTTAATTGATACCGCAGATCAACAGTCTGAGCAATCAACATCAAAAATTAACGAAATCAATCTCTTTCGCATGTCTCACCCTTGTCCGCAAGTGAATCAAGTCTTTGAATTTATTGAAGACAATTATCAACAAAACATCAAACTGGAAGATGTTGCCAAAGCTGTTGGTTATTCCCCTACTTATTTAACTGATTTAATGCGGCGCCAAACCGGAAAGTCGTTACATCGCTGGATAATTCATCGTCGGATAATAGCAGCGTGTAAGTTGCTTTCGGAAACTGACCTATCAATCGAACAAATTGCAGAAACTATAGGTTATAGATATGTAGGCTGTTTTTTCCGTCAGTTTCGCCTTAGCTTTGATGTAACTCCTCAAGTATGGCGTCGAGAAAATCGACCTTGAGTAAACGAAACTTGATAGGTTTGTTCTAGAATAGTGTGTCTGTTTTGTGTTTATTTGTGAAACGAAAAAATTATTAGTCATATCGAAGCATTTCAGATAGGCAACCAAAATACTATGATCTAGAATTAATATAGGTTTTATTGTGGGGAAATGTGAGTAAAGCCAAAATCTTAATTTATAGGAGTTATATTACATGAAAGTATTGCTACAAGATTTAGTATTAATAGTTGAGCAAGCAAGTAATTTAAAAGAAAGATTAAGCAACCAATTTGTTCCAGATACAAAAAAAGTAGATACTCAGATAGTTCGCTCTCGTTGGCAGGTATGGAGTCAGGGAGTTGCAAAAGGGAATATTGAAAAGTTTGCTAAACGTCTTGTTTGGGATGATGTAAATTCTAGTGCGGTTGCTACCCTTCTTGGTGATGTTCGTCTTGCCACAGAGTATTTTCCTGAGTGGGCAAATACTTTACAAGAAGTTTTTAATACAGACTGGGAAGCTTGTGCAAATGCCGATAAATGTCTTGATATCAATAAACAAATTCCCTTTGAATCACTTTATCTACCCTTCGTTTTCATCGCTCGACAACAGTTAAATTCACTACTTAATAATTGCACTTATTTGCCATCAGAAGAGTGTTATGTAAGTATGGAGCGACAGCTTCTAGTGAAATTAGCCATGCTTTGTTCTCAGACCTTGGAACTTGAGTTTTCAGAATTTAAAGCATTAAAGTCTTCTACTTATACACTTGCATCATCTCGACAACAGAATGGCTTTGATTCACAGTATAAAATTTTTCTCCAACATTTGGCAGCAGATAAACTACTATCTTTTTTCCAGAAATATAGTGTTCTCGCACGCTTAATTGGAACAGCAATAAACTTTTGGGTAGAGGAGAAAGCAGAGTTCATTCAGCGGTTAGCAACAGATTTACCAGTCATTCAACAAACCTTTCAAGCAGACGTAAGCCAACTAACTGAAGTAAAACTTAATCTTTCTGACCCACACAACCAAGGACGTTCGGTAATTGCTTTAACCTTTGCTTCTGGATTTAAGCTGATATACAAACCTAGAGGTTTAGGTTTAGAAAAAGCTTATTCTGAACTTTTGAACTGGTGTAATCAACAATCTATCGAAGTACTCTTCAAAATCATCAAAGTCATAGATTCTAAAACTCATGGTTGGATGGAGTATGTAGAGCATTTACCTTGTGACTCTGAACAAGCAGTGCAGCGATATTACCAGCGTTCGGGGATGATTTTATGTTTACTTTATATACTTCAAGCTACAGATTTCCATCATGAAAATCTAATTGCCAATGGTGAACATCCGGTTCTAATAGATTTGGAAACTCTTTTGCAACCAGATGCATGTGATATTGACCCAACGATGGAAGAAAAAAGAGGCGCCCAGTATTTGGCAAGTAAATTAGTGACAAGTTCTGTAATTAGAACTGGTTTACTACCTAGATGGGAATTTGATTCACAAGGTAATGCTGTAGATGATAGTGGTTTAGGAGGAGTTGAAGAGCAGGAAATTGCAGCTCGCAAACGCAAATGGCAAAACGTCAATACTGACGACATGGTAATGGAGTATGAAACTGGCACAATGTCAGTTCAAGCAAATACTGTTATGCTTGGTGATACTTTTGTTTCGCCAAATAACTACCTAAAGGAAATTATAGATGGCTTTGAGACAATGTATCGGTTGCTATCTTCTCGGCGCCAAGAACTTTTAGCTAGCGATAATCCATTACAGTCTTTAGCTCATCAAAAAATACGGTTTTTGTTTCGTAACAGTCAAATATATGCTGATGTCTTAGATAGAGCGCAGCAACCAAAATATTTACAGCATGGTATTGATTACAGCATTAAACTGGATGTATTAAGTCGGGCAATGCTTGTAGTTGACGATAAACCCCCTGCTTGGTCGCTTTTGGCTTTTGAGTTAGAAGCTATGGAACAGATGGATATTCCATACTTTGTGACTGACTCTAACAGCGATGCTTTAATGCTCAAGAATTCCCAAGTCGCTCGGTATTTTAAAGAATCTGGTTACGACCGAATGGTTTCTCGTCTTCAGCAGATGAGTAATGATGATTTAGCATTACAAGTGTCAATTATTCGCAGTTCTTTTCAGTTACGCATTACTCAAGGCAAAAATAATACAGCATCTACTGATACGAAGAGCGTTTTAAGTGTAGACTCACAATATGAATTAACGCAAGCTGAGTTAGTGCAAGAAGCTGTGGAAATAGCCAAAGAAATTCAGAAACGAGCTATTCATACAGCCAACGGTAGCATTACTTGGATTGGTATGGAATATAACCCTGAAGCTGGACGATATCAACTTCAACCTATTGGTGATAGTTTATATGATGGTGTTTGTGGTATCGCTTTATTTTTAGCATCAGTAGCAAAAGTTACTGGCAATACTGGATTTAAAGACTTAGCGATAGGCGCCTTAAATGACCTGACAGAATCTTTACTATCTCCACCAAACTCAAATAACCAACCAATGTTTATGCAAGAGGGTATAGGTGCAGGTAGTGGTTATGGGTCTATTATTTACACATTAGTCAAAATTAGTCAATTTCTAGAGAAGCCCAAGCTTATAGAAGTTGCGAGTATTGTTGCAACTTTAATAACCAAGGAAATAATAGAGAATGATAATCAGTTTGATTTAGTAAATGGCGCCGCCGGAACAATACTAGGGTTACTAAGTTTGTACGCCATCAAACCAGAACCAGCTATTTTAGAACAAGCGGTTAATTGTGGGCATCATTTACTAAATAATACGACTCAAATTAGTTCTGGATTTTCGCATGGCACCGCTGGTATTGCTTATGCTTTATTACAATTATTCCAAATAACGCAACAAACATATTTTTTTGAAGCAGCTAAGGCAGCAATATCAAAAGAGCGGAGTTTATTTTTCCCTGATACTGGAAACTGGGCAGATACCAAAGCGGACTTAGACGACAATAATTTTATGACTAGTTGGTGTCACGGCGCCCCTGGCATCGCTTTAGGACGTTTAGGTAGTTTATCTATTCTTGATAACTCAGAAATTCGTCGAGAAATAGAGGTTGCCATTAATACGACTAAAAACTTTGGTTTACCCAACTTAGACCATCTTTGTTGCGGAAACTTTGGCAGAATAGAAACATTACTAGTTGGCGCCTCTAAGCTATCATTACCCGAACTTTTAAAACTAGCACAGAAACAAGCAGCATTTATTGTAGCAAGAAAAAGAAAATTTGGAAATTATTATTTATTCCCTGATCTAAAAGCTGATATCTTTAACCCCGCATTCTTTCAGGGCGCCGCAGGTATTGGTTATCAGTTATTAAGACTCGCATACCCAGAGTCACTCCCATCCGTATTACTCTGGGAATAGATATAGCTTAAGCAGGATAGGGTAGCATCTCAGAAAAGCCTAAATAAAACCTGGTTCATTGTATGAACCAGGCTTTTTTCTAAGCAGGAATTACGATAAGGATACAGAAAAGCATGTATAAACCTGGTTTATTTAATAAACCAGGCTGAAAAGATACTACAATCATCTATTATTTACTGAAAAGTATTAGCTCTTATAAGCTTTCTAATCTTTGACTTGTGAAATAAACTATATTGCAGCATCTTGGCATTTTGCACTCAAATTAAAAGTATTTAAGCAAAAGCCTTAACCTTAATCATTTTCGCTATAAATACGAGAGCGGAGAATACATCTTCTTATACGTCGGCGAATTCGAGTAAACAAGAAGCATACTACTACATTAATGCCACCTGCGACTTGCTCTAGGTCTTCGTCAGATAATTCATCGCTTGCGACTTCATTTCCCAACGCGATAGCTTTTTTGAGTTCTTCTTGCATGAGTTGTTCGTTAGACATTGTTTTGTTTCCTTTGTTGTTAAAGTAATTAATTTGTGATTCCGGTCTCACAATTACCAATATAGTGTTATTCAATACTTAAAACAATTCAAATTCTTTTGACGTATCAACGAAATATTTAATAGTTAGTGCAGTTTAAATAAAGGCAAATTACCGGATATATCAAAGCATGTAAAAACCTGGTTTATTTAATAAACCAGGCTGAAAAGATACTACAATCATCTATTATTTACTGAAAAGTATTAGCTCTTATAAGCTTTCTAATCTTTGACTTGTGAAATAAACTATATTGCAGCATCTTGGCATTTTGCACTCAAATTAAAAGTATTTAAGCAAAAGCCTTAACCTTAATCATTTTCGCTATAAATACGAGAGCGGAGAATACATCTTCTTATACGTCGGCGAATTCGAGTAAACAAGAAGCATACTACTACATTAATGCCACCTGCGACTTGCTCTAGGTCTTCGTCAGATAATTCATCGCTTGAGACTTCATTTCCCAACGCGATAGCTTTTTTGAGTTCTTCTTGCATAAGTTGTTCGTTAGACATTGTTTTGTTTCCTTTATTTTGAGAATAGTTAGTTTGTGATTTTGGTCTCACAATTACCAATATAGTTACACCCAAACTATCTAACAATTCAATTTCTTTCGATGTCTTGTCTAAATAAATAGTAGTTACATTTATGACCCTAATTTTGCACAAATTGGTACGTAGAGACAGGATTAAATCGGCTCTCTACAAAATCTAACATTATACGTTCATTATCGCAGGCAAATCGTTAATTAATGGGTCATAACTATTATTTGATCCCTCGTCATACCTCTACGGTGTATACACATCTTTTAATCAACCTTACATCCCCCCCCTTTGCGCCCTACCCTTCGGGAAAACCTCCGTTTTGCGCGTTCTTTGCGGTTATTTTTTAACGAACCGCAAAGAACGCAAAGAACGCAAAGAACGCAAAGAAAGAGAATAAAGATTACTTACCTTCTGTGCAGCTTCACATTGGTATTACGTTCTTTCCATGCAGCATTATGCAGTATACGAGTGCGGATCGTTACAAAAATTAACCTTTCAAACATCCTCTAAAGATTTATTAGTGATATCGAAATATTTAGAATAGCTAGGATTTGAGAGAGAAGCCTACAATAAGTTATTAATATTACGAAAATTATGAGTAAATGATATACCAAAAACGTACTTTATTTAGACAAGAGTCGTTAGACCGTCTAGCTTCTCCTGAGAAACTAGACCAGTTGATGAAGGTTGTTGGCTCTAAAAGCTGGTTAACTCTATTCGCTTTGGGTTCTTTGGTCGCAGTCGGTGCTGTTTGGAGTGTGTATGGACGTATTCCCGTTACTGTTGAAGGTCAGGGAGTACTAATTTATCCTCGTAAAGTGGCGCCACTCGAAGCGACGACTTCAGGGATGTTACAGGGTTTGCATGTTAAGGTTGGTGATACAGTCAGAAAGGGACAAATAATAGCAACTCTTGACCAATCGGAAGTACAAAGACAGTTACAGCAACAACAAAATAAACTAACACAACTAAGGTTACAAGAGCAAGCTGCTATTTCTTTGCAAAAAATGCAGACTCAGCAAGAAAAAAACTCGATACAACAACAGCGTTTATATTTACAGACGCGAATTCGAGAAACCCAGTCTTTGACACCTATGGTCAAAAATACAAATAATAATACTATAAAAGTACAACGCCTAAGTTTACAACAACGTATTAAAGAAGCTCAAGCGTTAACTCCCACGTTGAAGCAAACAATGGATATTCGCAAAAAACTGTTTCACCAAGAAAGAGCAATTACAATAGATGTTGCTTTAGATGCAGAACAAAAGTACTTGGCAAATACAGAAAAAATATTAGAATTACAGTCTCAGTTAAAAGACCTAGACGTAAAGGAAGCTGAACAAGAAAAAACTTATCGTGAAAGCATGACTACAATTACAGAACTACAAGCTCAGTTAAAACGCTTGGATAGTGATTTTAGCTCGAATGCTCAACGAAACTTAGACGATGCAAATAATCGCAGAAAAGAGATACAAGAACAAGAGCGAGAGATTATCAAATTTGAGCAGCAAATACGGAATAATAGGCAAATTGTAAGTCAACACTCTGGACGTATTTTAGAGCTTACTATCTCACCTGGGCAATTAGTTAACTCTGGAGTTCGTATCGGAAATATAGATAAAGTAAACCCTGGTAGCAAATTAGTAAGTGTAACTTATTTTCCTGTTGCTGAGGGTAAAAAAATTCAGCCAGGAATGAGGTTACAAATTACACCTCAAACCGTTAAACGAGAACGTTTTGGTGGTATATCCGGTACTGTTACTTCTGTTTCTTCTTTTCCTGTCACTAAGGAGGAAGCGAATAGTGTTGTTGGTAACTCTGAGTTAGTGGAAGGTATAGTAGGTCAACAGCAAAAGGGAGTAATACAAGTTTTTGCTGAGTTAGATACAGATTCTACAACTCCAAGTGGATATAAATGGTCTTCTTCTAATGGACCTGCGTTAAAACTTTCTTCTGGTACGACTGCTACTGCGCGCGTTAAGGTCGAAGAATCATCTCCTATCAGCTATGTTTTACCAATATTGAGGTCTGTAAGTGGTGCATACTAATTTGACTACTTATCCTACTGATATGTGGCAGCACTGGCAAAAATTGTTTATGCGTAATAAACGAGTTACGACTCCTACTGTTTTACAAATGGAAGCAGTAGAATGCGGCGCCGCTGCCCTAGGAATTATACTTGCTTATTATGGTAGGTTTGTTCCATTACCAGAATTACGTCGAGAGTGTGGTGTTTCTCGCGATGGCAGTAAAGCTTCTAATGTCCTTAAAGCTGCCAGACATTATGGACTCGAAGCAAGAGGTTTTAAAAAAGAACTCGACCAACTCCGAAGTTTGCGTTTTCCTTATATAGTCTTTTGGAACTTCAATCACTTTTTAATCGTTGAAGGATTTTCTAACCGACGAGTTTATTTGAATGACCCTGCCAACGGGCGCCGACATGTATCTTTAGAAGAGTTCGATGCTGGATATACTGGAGTTGTGCTAACAATGCAACCCAGTTTCGGGTTTACCAAAGGCGGACATCGAACTAATGTATTGGCTTCTCTATGGGAACGTTTACAAGGCGCCAGTGCTGCTTTAGTCTATTGTGTAATTGCAGGGTTTTTCTTAGCCATAATTGGGCTAGCTGTACCAGTATTGAGTCAGGTCTTTGTAGATGAAATTTTATTAAAAGGGCAGTATCATTGGATACGTCCGCTAATATTGGGGTTCTTTGTTATAGCTCTACTTCAAGGATGGTTTGTTCAACTAAGATTACAACATTTGCGGCGCCTTAAAAGTAAATTAGCGGTGGGAATGTCGAGCCGTTTTTTGTGGCATGTACTGTGTTTACCTGTTAGTTTTTATGCTCAAAGATTTTCTGGAGAAATCAGTAACCGTACAAATCTGAACGATGAAGTTGCTGACGCACTTTCTGGGAAGCTAGCAACCACAGTTATTGACACAATCATGGTATCTTTTTACGCGCTTGTCATGTATCAGTATGATTGGTTACTTAGTTCAATTATTGTCAGCTTTGCTTTTATAAATTTTTTCACATTACAATGGATTGGGCACCAGCGCATAGATGCCAACCAATTATTACAACAAGAACAAGGGAAAGCATCGGGAGCATCTATAGCTGCTTTACAAGGTATAGAAACACTCAAAGCATCAGGTTTAGAATCAGATTTCTTTTCTAAATGGTCGGGTTATTATACCAAAGCAATTAACTCACAGCAGCAATTAGAAAGTACAAACCAGGTACTCAACGCATTACCTACGCTTTTAAGCGCGCTTTCATCAATGCTTTTATTAGTTATTGGTGGTTGGAGAGTTATGAGCGGACATATGAGTATTGGAATGTTGGTAGCTTTCCAAGGATTGGTGCAACACTTTCAAACCCCAATTAATAATCTTGTTGGTTTTGGTAAAACTCTTCAGGAACTAGAAGGTAATTTAATTCGTTTAGATGATGTTTTATATAACCCTATAGATTCACAAATTGAGCAAAAAAATAATAGCCCAAAAAATAATAGCTTATCCGACTCTTTTTTACCAAAGTTACAAGGATATGTTGAGTTACGGAATGTAACATTTGGCTTCAACCACCTTGACCCTCCCCTCATAGAAAATTTTAATCTTGTCATTAAACCTGGACAGCGAGTCGCTTTAGTTGGCGCCAGTGGTTCAGGAAAATCTACTATAGCTAAACTAGTATCTGGACTGTATCAACCTTGGTCTGGAGAGATTTTATTTGATAATATTGTTAACCAACCTCAACATATATTAACTAACTCCTTAGCAATGGTAGAGCAAGAAATTTTGCTATTTAGCGGAACTGTTAGAGAAAATTTAACTCTTTGGGATACAACAGTTACAGAAAAAAATTTAATTAAAGCTTGTAAAGACGCAGCTATTGACGATGTAATTTGTGCGCTGGGGGGATACGATGCTGAATTAATAGAAGATGCGGCAAATTTAAGTGGAGGTCAGCGACAAAGGTTAGAAATAGCTCGTGCTTTGGTAAACAAACCTTCAATACTTATTATGGATGAAGCCACAAGCGCTTTAGATACAGAAACCGAAAAAATCATTGACGATAACCTGCGTAAAAGAGGTTGTACTTGTTTAATAGTGGCACACAGATTAAGTACTATCCGAGACTGTGACCAAATAATTGTCCTTGAACATGGAAAGGTAGTACAACAAGGAACTCACGAAGACCTTTGGCAAGTTGATGGTGCTTACTCGCGGTTAATTCTTACTGAAGGTGAAGCGATACTAGAAGATAAAATCCCCCCAACCCCCCTTAATAAGGGGGGCTAAAAACCTGTCTTTCCCCCTTATTAAGGGGGGTAGGGGGGGATTATTTTAAGACTAAACACTCAATTTGGAGCAATTATAAAATGGAATTTCAAGGTAAATTATATGAACTTAAAGGAAATGAGCCGATACTTTTAAACGACCCAAAAATACTTTGGGTTATTAAATCTGGTTCTGTTAGTTTATTTGTTACCACTGTGACTCAAGGTATTGCTGAAGGAACTCGTCGTTACTTATTTAGCTGTAGCTCAGGTGAAGCGCTATTTGGAAATTTAAGTAAAAGTGATAATACACACCGTCAAATTTTAGCAGTACCGATTGGCAAAGCAGAACTTATCAAAGTAGATATTGAGTCTTTGAGTAAAGGCGCCTCTGTTGATACTTTAGTCAAAACTTGGTGTCATCAGTGTCAAACTGCGTTTGATAATAAATTTGAGTATAATATTGAAAATATACAGCTTCAACAATTAGCAGAATTTCATATTCAGCTTTTTGATTATATAGATATTATAGAATTGCAAGAAGCGCAAGAAGAAATACAACGTTTACATGCACGAAAAAATCTTAATCATCAAGTAACAACGCAAGCATTAGGAGAACTAGCGTCTTCTCTCAATCACGAACAAGAGAGCTACTTTTTACCAGGAACAGGAGATTCTCCATTATTATATGTAGCAGGCGCAGTAGGCAAAGCTTTAGGAATAAATATTCATCCACCAGCCAATTTAGATAATTTAAAAACAAAAGAACCTCTTGAAGCAATAGTCAGAGCATCAAGAGTGCGAATGCGACAAGTGCTATTGGAAGACAACTGGTGGAAAAACGACTGTGGAGCAATGGTTGCTTTTACCGAAGAAGACAACCGACCTATAGCTTTACTACCAATTTCTCCAACTTGCTATCAAATGCTTGACCCAACAGAGCAAACGCGAGCAATTGTAAATAAACGTAGAGCTTCGCTGTTAGCACCAGTAGCATATACATTTTATCGCTCTTTACCCAACCAAATTCTCAAAGCCAAAGATTTAGTCAAATTTATCCTCTTTGGTCGTCGTCGAGACTTAGTAATTATTTTATTTAGTAGTGTTGTTGCCGTATTACTAGGAATGGTGACACCTCAAGCAACTGCTCTCATCATGGATAACGCTATTCCTGATAGTGATAAAAATTTACTATTGCAAATTGGAGCAGGACTATTAGTTACTACCTTTGCCACAACACTATTTAAACTAGTTCAAGGATTTACTATGTTGCGTGTAGAAACAACATCTGATGTTTCTGCTCAAGCAGCAGTATGGGATAGGTTACTTAGGCTACCTGTATCTTTTTTTCGTCAGTACACTACAGGAGACCTACATAACCGAGTTCTATCGATTAATAATATTCGGCGCCAACTCAGTGGCACATCTTTAGTAAATGTACTTACAGGCTTTTTTGCCTTATTTTACTTAGGTCAATTATTCTACTACAACGTCACATTAGCAATAATTGGAGTAGCAGTAGCAGTAATCACAATTCTAATTATAATTGTGAGTGGCACCATGCTTACCGAGAAAGTACGTCCACTACTCGAATTACAAGGAAGTATCTTTGGTCAGAAAGTACAATTAATTAATGGCATATCTAAATTAAGAATAGCAGGTGCAGAAGAGCGTGCGTTTGCATCATGGAGTAAAAAATATAGTCGGCAAGTCAAACTAGAAATAAGCAAGCAAAAAGTCGAAGACACGGTTACACTTATAACAACAGTAATGCCGACATTAACAAATGCAGCTTTATTCTGGTTTACAGTGCAAATGGTGGCGCCATCGCAATCAACAAGCGTAGCACTTTCTATTGGTACTTTCTTAGCTTTTAATACAGCATTGGATGCCTTCATGGATGGGACATCAGAACTGAGTAATACACTTGTGGAAGCATTGCAAATCTTGCCAGAATGGAAACGGACTTTGCCAATAATACAAACATTAGCAGAAGTAAACTCAAATCAGGCAAATCCAGGTACACTGACTGGCGAAATTGCTATGGAGCGTATTAGTTTTCGTTATCATCAAGACAAACCACTGGTATTAGAAAATGTTAGTTTGTCTGTAAAACCTGGAGAATTTATTGCTTTTGTAGGCACTTCTGGAAGTGGTAAATCAACTTTATTTAGATTATTACTAGGATTTGAGAAACCAGAATCAGGTCATATTTATTACTCAGGTCAAGATTTATCCAAATTAGATGTAGAAGCTGTGCGCCGACAAATGGGTGTAGTCTTACAAAACGGTCAACTTCAATCAGCTTCAATATTTGATACTATTGCTGGAGGCGCCGCAATAACACTAGACGAAGTGTGGGAAGCAGCAGAAATGGCAGGACTCGCTTCGGACATAGCTATGATGCCAATGAATATGCACACCATAGTCAGTGAAGGAGGTAGTAATTTATCGGGTGGTCAACGTCAACGTTTACTTATCGCACGCGCTTTAGCACTAAAACCAAAAATTTTGCTATTTGATGAAGCCACCAGTGCATTAGATAATAAAACCCAAGCAATTGTCAGCGACAGCTTAGATAAACTCCAAGTAACGAGAATAGTTATTGCCCATCGTCTCAGCACCATCCGTTCAGCCAACCGCATATGTGTACTTCAAGCTGGTCGCATCATCCAACAAGGGACTTTTTCGGAACTTGCCAACGAAAAAGGACTATTCGCTCAATTAATGCAAAGGCAAACAACTTAATTTGCAACATCTTGTGGAACAGGCATCCGAAGCTGTTCTAAATTTGATTATCCATTTGATTATTCAATAAATAGAAACCAAGCTGCGGCAGTGACATAATTTGAAATATTTTTTCTCTTTCTCTGTGCCCTCAGTGTCACGGTAGTTCAAAGCTATATGGAAGGAAGTATTATTATCTCAGTTGGTCATTGATGCCAAAGGTGGGTTGATGGCAACAGCACAACCTACACCTAGTCTTGTTCAGTATAAAAATGTTATTCTGGATAACAACGAAGTTTTACCCTGTGTGCAAACAGGTCTTTATTTAAACTGATAACAAGATGCATATTCTGAGAAAGCGTTCGTATAAGGCAGTGCAAGGGATAGTACTGAGGGGTAAACCATGAACGCACCAGTTTTACAAGTTGCAGAGCAAGGCAAAGACAACGTGTAGCTATCGCGTGTACTTGTCAATTAATGCCAATATTAAACTACGCAAACGAACTATTATTCGCATCTTCACAGATTTCCTAGTCAAAAAAGCCGAAAGTTTAAAATATGTACGGTAGAGGCGGGTTAACCCATATTCTGCTTAATAATGGAAAATGTCGCTAAACTCGCCCGTACAATAATTATGATTTAGGAGCATTGCGATTGTGAGCAAGTTAGTTATTTTAAAATTAGGAGAAGGTAATTTTGAACAAGGTTTCCACGTCACCTTACAAATAGGTGACGAAAATGTTCGCCCAAGCGTAGAAATTACTGGTGAGCTACCACCTGACCCCGATATCAAACGGTACTACCATCAATGGCAATCTATTTACCGTAATCTAAATTTACCCGGTCGTCCTATTGGTATTCTGAAACGAGATATACAAACTGCCACAATCGAAGATTGCCAAAAAGCTGCTCAAGAACTTTCATGGCGCCTGAATTTATGGCTTGCTTCTGAGTCATTTCGCCGTATTCGCGAGAAATGGCTAGAAAAACTTTTACCTCAAGATAATATTCGCGTACTGCTACAAACGAAAGATTTATGGTTACAAAAATTACCTTGGCATTTATGGGATTTCTTAGAACGGTATCCCAATGCTGAAATAGCTTTAAGTACACCCAGTTATGAACAAGTAAATCGCAGTTTACCAGAATCAACAGCCGTAAAAATTCTAGCTATTTTAGGTAACAGTGATGGAATTGATACAAAAACAGACCGTAAAATTCTTGAACAATTACCCCAAGCTGATACAACATTCCTAGTTGAACCAGAATGTAAAGACCTTACTAATCAATTGTGGGAGCAAAACTGGCAAATTTTGTTTTTCGCTGGACACAGTTCCAGTCAAGAAAGCTGCGATACTGGAAATATTTATATTAATCAAACCGAGAGTTTGACAATTGGTCAGCTAAAGTATGCACTCAAAAAAGCAGTAGAAAGAGGTTTACAGCTAGCTATTTTTAACTCTTGTGACGGTTTGGGGTTAGCGCGCGAGTTTGCTGATTTACAAATTCCCCAAATTATCATTATGCGTGAACCTGTTCCTGATAAGGTGGCGCAAGAATTTTTAAAGTATTTTTTGGAAGCAATGATAAGGGGTGAGTCACTATATTTAGCTGTACGCGAAGCACGAGAACGGTTACAAGGATTAGAAAATAAGTATCCCTGTGCTAGCTGGTTGCCTATTATTTGTCAAAACCCTGCTGATATGCCGTTTACTTGGCAGTCATTAATCAAAACACCTGATATCTCCATATTTAAAGAAGCACCTGTTAAACGTGCGAACAATTTGGTTGGTTTCTCATTGACATTGCTTTTAAGCTTGGCTACCACTGGATTAATTATGGGAGTAAGATATTTAGGAATTTTACAACCATTTGAATTAGGAGCATTTGACCTCTTATTGCGCTCACGTCCTACTGAAAATCCTGACTCTCGCATACTGCTTATAACTGCTACTGAAGAAGATATCCAAGCGCAAACACAAGAACGCCGTGGTTCCTGGTCTGATGAGTCATTGAGCAAAGTTTTAGAAAAAGTAGAGGCACTTCAACCGCTAGTAATTGGTCTAGATTTATACAGAGATTATCCTGTTAGTAAAAATACTCCTCAATTAGCAAAGCAACTTAGAGAAAGTGAAAAAATAGTAGCAGTTTGTCAAGTTAACTACTCTCAAAAAGAAAAAATAGGTGTTGCTCCACCACCAGAAGTTTCTGCTGACCGTTTAGGGTTTAGCAATACGCTTAACGATAAAGATAATATAGTGCGTCGTCATTATTTGGCATTAACTCCCCCTCCCTCGTCTCCTTGCTTATCCTCTTATTCATTGAGTGTACAATTAGCACTACGTTACTTACACAGTAAAGGAGTCCAACTCAAATTTGCTCCCGATGGCGCGTGGCAACTAGGAAAAGTGAGAATTAATCCGATAGAAGCTCACACAGGAGGATATCAAGGAATTAATGCTTTAGGACATCAAATATTACTTAATTATCGCGCGTCTCCAACAATTGAAACTATTGCCCCACAAGTTACCCTAAAAGATGTACTCGTTGGCAAATTAAATGCAGCAGCAGTTAAAGACCGTATCATTATTATTGGTACAACCGCAGAAACTTTTCACGACTATTGGTTAACTCCTTATATAAATAATGAGTCTCATTCTCAAGAGGTATCTGGCATTACACTTCAAGCACAGATGGTTAGTCAATTGGTTAGTGCTGTTTTAGATGGAAGACCGTTACTATCAACTTGGTCTATTGGAAACGAAACAATTTGGATTTGGTTTTGGTCTAACTTAGGGTGCGTTATTGTCTATTTTCTAGGACGGCAACCAACTTATGTATTAGTATCTGCTGGAGTTTGTATAATTATATTGTACGGCGCCTGTTTTATGTTGTTGGTTTCATCTCATTATTGGGTTCCACTGGTTCCTGCTGCCGTCAGTTTAATAATTAGTGTTATCGGTGCGTTAATTTTTTCAAAATCTTTACCAAAATATCAGGATTTATAAAATTTTAATAAAAAGGTAGGTATGTTTTATGAAAAACGATTTGATAAAAATACAGATAACAGCTTTATTTAGTTTAATCG
>ERZ1066121.159-NODE-159-length-62889-cov-33.322246_pt1 | contig 62889 bp, 69 predicted proteins | sample MGYA00382768_ERZ1066121 | MGnify/ENA primary metagenome ERZ1066121 (study PRJEB33369, sample SAMEA5778351) | biofilm metagenome | biome: Industrial cooling water; feature: Water cooling tower basin; material: Biofilm | place: United Arab Emirates | collected...
GGTCACAATAAGACCACAAAGTGGAAAAGTATATGCCCCGCAGAGATAGATGGTTTAGTTGAACTGAACGACCACGCAACTTGCTTGCATTTGTGGTGCTGCTTAGAGGCAGATGTATTGCCTGATTTTTCTTGGTTTGGGACGGTGTAAGCAATGGAAAAACTGCCCAAAGATACAGGAACAATTGCTGTATGCGCTTTGAGGTATTGCGTAGGTCGTCGTACTTACATGCCCTCGCTAGTGATTGATTGGGTGAAGGCGAATTGGGAGTTTTTGTCAGTGGCCGATCGCCAAGTTATCTATCACGACACGAGAAAGGCGATCGCGTCGGGGCTTAGCTTGGGTCACGATTGCGATCGCGATACTTGGCTTGAGTTTCTAAACTGGCTAGAGCAGCAAACGTCGTAAAAGTACTAGATTTTCTGAAAAACAAAAACGGAGTCTGTAGCAAGACTCCATTTTTGTAACCATCGATACCTCGATGGTTACAAGGAAAAATAGGGAAAGTTGGCACGAACTTTCTTTAAAGGCGATCGCGCTCATCCTGCCCTCCGTGCTGCAAATTGAATAATTTTGCTGTCGGAAGAGGACTTTAAGCGATCGCTTGGGTTTTTGAGCGAGATCGCTCTCCTCGTCTGTGGGATTTGTAAAGAGGCAGCAGGAGGATCGCTTTTTTGATCCCGGACAAACTCAAATAAATCTCCAGGCGTAATTATCTTTTGTTCACCTCTTGCTTCGTAGGCGCTGCATAGCCCTTCACAGAGGTCATTTAGTACTCTTCCGCTTATCTGCTCAATTTCATCCAATAGTTTGAGTCTTGAGATAGTTCTTGTAGACAAACCCGATCGCTCGGATAGTTCCTTATTGCTAATTTTTTTGTCCGCCATTAACAGACGCAGTTTCCAGCGAAGCATTTTTTTGTTTCCTTTTACTTTTGTTCATAAGCAAGCTTCTCTCTCTTTGAGCGCTTAGGGTGACGCTTATTCTATAATCATAACCGTTTTTAGGACAGGCTTGTATTTTAAGCGTCAGGCTTGACGTTTATAGGTTAAGCCTGGTAATATGAAAAACATAGAGGCACAGGGAAAGCGACCAGCCCCCACCCCAAACGGAACATAGAGGTTGCACAGTTACCTCAGAACCTTGAAAAATGGAAGCGATAAATTAAGTTGTTTCTGGCTACCAGCGATCGCGGTAAAAGCCGCCAAGCAGGTGCAAAGCCTGCGATCGCTTTTGGCTGCGTACATTGCTTGCAGCTGTGACAGCTCGGAAAGACGGGCATTGCGGTGTTCTGGACGAATGGTGCGAGACTCGCTCTTGCACCTTTTACTCCGACAAAAAACCCGGCTGCGAACCGGGTAAAACACATTTTCATTTTTGGTAATCAATTATGACAGTATGCGTAGAGCGATCGCTAAATACCGCGATCGCAGTTCCACGAATCTTTACCAAACCTAGTCCGTTAGCGGAAGAGGGCGATTTTTTTCGAGTCCCCTTTCTGCCTATCGTGAAGGTGGTTCATCGGTTTTGTGTCGGGGATGAAGTTTGGTTAATCGTCGCCAATAGTCGAGGCGATCGCGAACGATGGATCGTTGCTTGTAAAGGCGATCGCGGTAGCGGTCGGTTCAAGAAAGCTGCTTAGGTTTTTGGCGATCGCGTGTTGGGTGTGCGGTCGAAAGCGAAGAGTTACGCACACGGGATTGGCGCACCAGGGCGCTGCTTAAGATTTGCACCCCAAGCAGTAGGTTCGACCCCTACCAATTCCCTCCACTGTCACAGTGGTTTTCTCCAAAAGGATTGTCAAAATGGATAAGTTTTTTTTAGGCAAATATTGCATTGTCAGAACCCGATCAGCCGGAGTATTTGCAGGAGAAATTGCCTCTTTAGAGGCCGGAAACTGTTTGATTCACAATAGTCGAAGGCTTTGGTATTGGGATGGTGCAGCCTCCTTAAGCCAGCTTTCCCAAGAAGGTGTGAAGCGACCACAAAATTGTAAATTTCCCTGCGAAGTGCCTACACATTTTGTGTTTGAGGTAATAGAAATATTGCCTTGTACAGAAAAAGCAATAAATTCAATTAAGGGGGTAAAAGTATGGGAAGAGTAGGCTACGGCGACGGCTACGGCTACGGCTACGGCGACGGCTCCGGCGACGGCTCCGGCTACGGCTACGGCGACGGCTCCGGCGACGGCTACGGCTACAGCGACGGCTACGGCTCCGGCTACGGCGACGGCTCCGGCTACGGCGGCGGCTACGGCTACGGCTACGGCTACGACGACGGCTCCGGCTACGGCTACGGCGACGGCTACGGCTACAGCGACGGCGACGGCGACGGCGACGGCTACAGCTCCGGCTAAGTACTACTTCATTTAAGCGATTCAGTTTAAAGCTGTCTTGCAGGTGCGATGCCTGCGATCGCTCTGACGAACCTACGGGAAAACCCAGAGGCCGAATCGCATGACCCGTATAAAAGTGCGGCTAACTGTCAAACAGGGTGACAGCCGGAGAGACGGCGCTCTAGAGCTGCGATGTCAGTAAAAGCCGCCAAGCAGGTGCAAAGCCTGCGATCGCTTTTGGCTGCGTACATTGCTTGCAGCTGTGACAGCTCGGAAAGACGGGCATTGCGGTGTTCTGGACGAATGGTGCGAGACTCGCTCTTGCACCTTTTACTCCGACAAAAAACCCGGCTGCGAACCGGGTAAAACACATTTTCATTTTTGGCAATTCAATTATGACAGTATGCGTAGAGCGATCGCTCTACGCATGAGCCGATTTCATCCAACTTATTTAGGAGTAAAAATGAAAATCGAATACGACTACTTGTTGAGTGCGCGGTTCTGCCCGCAGAAAGGCGAGGTAGTTTACTCGCGACAATTATCGCGGAACGTTGTGGTAGTTGATGTCGTTGCTGACAACATCAACTATGAAGGCTGCTCCGATTACGATTGCGATGATTATTGTGTCGCCGTCTTGGAGGTTGAGCCATGTCAGAGTTGACGTGGAGCGCGATCGCTGTCAACAATCCCGCTAGGGTTAGGCGATCTGGTCATCAGTTAGATGGGACGATCGTAAAGATTGTTAGCCTCGATCGCGATCGTCAAGTCGCAACAGTTAAAAAGCTGAAAGGTAACAATCGATATTACGTCCCCATTCCTAATCTTTTGCCAATTCAAATTGTAAGAGGTTAAATATGCCAATCAAAGGACTTACGGATGAAGGTGCAAGGAAAAAGCGCCAACAATCCTACTGGTCTGGTATCCTCCACAAAGGAACCAGGAAAATCAAGCGTCAAGACGGTAAGGAAGTGTTTGGAAAGGATCTTGAGAGATTCTTTCGCTTTGAGCCTAAATCTGAACTGGCTCGCGACATTCTGATGCGCGCTTATCCAGAGGCGAAGTGCGATCAGAATGGGGATGTCATTCTCCAGGAATTAGATATTTTTGCGGCGACGAGCGAGATCGCCTCTACTTTTTGGACTGGCATGCGCGAGTGGGACGGATCGGTTTTAAAACGCGAGTGCGATCGCGAAACCATCTCGCTCGAAGCAAAAACTTGCACGGATATTTACGGGCATGTGCGGACAAAACCCGTACCCTGCGAAAAGAGATGCGCGATCGCAGATGAGGATGTCGGCGTGCAATGCCCCTTGGGATGCGTACAGGAGGGGGCGCTGACCTTCTATCTGTACCTGCCTCAAATGTTGGCTCAAGGGTTGCACCTCCCTCACCCATGCAAAATGACCGTCAGCGGATACACGGATCTGACCGGCATAGATGAGACCCTACTTCAAATAGAAGAGATGTACGGTTCCATCAAGTCCTCGCCCATTGCAGTTGGCACGATGGGGAATGTTATTCCCCTGAAACTTCGGCGGGTGCAGGTCGATATCAAGAGGCCAGTCCTTTCAAAAACCGAGGTAGTTCAAGTCCTTGGAAAAGATCAGCCCAAGCGGACTGGCAAGAAAACTGACGCGACAACTTGGGCAGTATCTCTGGAAGTCAATCCGCATTGGGTTGCGGCATATGAGGCGATCCAACAAGCGCAGATCGCGATCGCGATGGGCGCGCGTCCAAGCGCGGCACTGCTACAAAGGTTGCCGATCGATATGGCACTAGAGCCTGCGGTTGAGGTTCCAGCACTCCCCCCAAGCCAAGCAGTTGAAGATCCGCCTATCCCTATTTATGCGTCCGATCGCGAGGCAGCAGAAATTTGGGCGATCGCGCAATCAGCAGGTTGGACGAAAGAGGCGCTTAGGTTGATGTTGTTGCAGTCGTTTGGCATTGCAGGCTCTAGGGAAATTCCCATTGAGAAGCTGCCAGAGATTGCTAAGGTAGCTGGCGATCGGGCGATCGCAGGGCGATGGTTGTCGGTTGATGAAAGTTCAGCAAATAAGGTTCGTTAAAGCGAGGGAAAAGTCGTGCAAATCAACATAAAGTTTTACGCAGAGCAAGCATCAAAAAAAGAAGCAGAGGCTATTTTCAAGGTTCCTATCAAAAAGATAATCGAGAGCATTGCTGCTTCTGTTCCAGGGTGCGAGATCGATAGAGAAGATCTTGATAGTCTTGGCTCTCAAAACCCATCCGAACTGTCAGGAGCGATCGAGTGGACTTGGGCTGTCAAGCAGGAATTCAACGGATATAGCGGAATTGGCATGGTTTGGCTCAACACCAAATTTACCAAAGACCTACCGTTTACCAACGTGGACACAGTTGATTCGCAAGGTCGCAGGCTTCGGATGGAGGTAAGAGTCTCGTGACAGACAAGGAGAAGGAGAAAGCGAGGGTGTTTGTGTACACTCGCGGCGATGGGAAATGGATCGCAATTGAGGTTGTGTCGCAAGCTTGTATTGCGATAGAGAGGTCTGAAACTTTAGCGCGTGACTGCGCGATCGCCCGTCTCGACGCAGTGAAATAAATACCAAGAAAGGGGAGAGTTCGCCGCTCGCCCCTTTCGGTACACCCACTGAGGCAATGACAACGCGATGGTACGGAATGCTCAACTGTAGCGAACCGCGCTACGGTTTGCTTGCATCAGTTAGCTACGCTTGTTTGATTTGCCGCGATCGCCATAGTTGAAGACTGTATTAAACGTATTTAGTCCTTCGGCGCGCTTCATCCCCAAAAACTTTAAGGAAAGTACTTGAAATGAAAAAGATATTCAGTTGGGATGAGCTGGTGTTTATGGTCTCAGCCCTTAATGGGGTTATTTGCAGTCCCGGCACATTCGCTGCAAATCTTTGGGGTCACGTCCCCTACTCTGGGGAGGTTGGCTCCAGGATTGAGCCGAACATCTTGCTCGGGAAAGTATCAAGCCTTTCCTCAAGCGAGCTTGATATTTTGCATTCCCAGGTTGCGGACTTTTGGGAAGGTCAAGATGTTATCCCCAGCCTTCGCGATCGCATGAAAGCAGTTGGGTTGCTGGAATGGGAAAAGTAGCGCCAGAGATCCAGGCAATTATTGAAGCTTGGATCTCTGGCAAAGTTGAGGAGGCGATCGCGCTCACCAACGCGATCGCCCAAACCCAGCGGCGTTGCGTTGTTTGTGGAAAGCCCTTAGCGCGGCAAGCGAAGGGAGCCTACTGCAAGCAACATCAGCACAAAAACCCTCTGCAAAAAGAGAGGGTTAAAGCCGCAAAATCCAAGGCTCGTGCTAAAAAAAATTAAGCCTCGCACGGTCTCGGACGACCAAATAAATATCCCTGACCATAAAGCTTGCAGTCGTGTTTGGCTGCAAGCAATTTTAATATTGTCCAGGTATGATCGCACTCTACAGATTCCGCGATCGCCGAGATCGACAAGCTTGCCGCAACCTGAATTACTGCCTCTACCAGTACCATCCCTATTTGAGAAAAGATCTGCCCTACAAGCACTCCAGGGATCTTAATTGTGTGAGGATGTAGATTTTGCAGCAATTTAAAGGAGTTGTGTCCGGTCAAAAAATCGTCAATTGCGATTTCTGCTCCCAACGATTTTATTATTAAACTTTCTTGATAGTTCTCAAATTTTAATTGCTCTGTTATTTCAAATACAATCGTTTTAGCGTCGCATCCGCAAGCGTCCGCTAAGTACTTAAATCTCAAAGCAAATCCTTTCTTCTCAAAAGATTCGCTGCTGACATTTACATGCGTCTTGTGACTTGCGCTAGCGTATTTTAAAGAGTTTTCAATCACCCACCAATCTAGCTTAGAAATTAATTTAGGATAAACCGCGATCGCCTCGATAAACTCACCTGCCGCAACAACGCGATCGCCATCGTTGAGCCTCAATAAAATTTCCTCTGCATACAATTTTCCGCCAGTATCAACGATCGGCTGGCAGTGCAATTCTAGCTGATTCAGCTCTAATGCCTTCTCTATACGAGCTTTCCAGTATCTGTGCGGCGTAAAATTGTACCAGCGCGTCCGTATATATTATGCCATCGCGGAAAGTTCGTTTGAATATTGAAGTCACAGAAGAAGAAAGAAAAGCGTTAAAGGCGATCGCCCTAGATCTTGATACTTCGCTGACCGCGATCGCTAGAGAGCTTTTCAAGCAATACATTAAAGAATGCTTGAGCAACCCGAAATTGCCCAGTCACATCAAGGAGAAAATCAGCGATTGTTTGCGCGATTGAGTACTTGAGTACTTGAGTACTTGAGTACTTGAGTACTTGAGTATTTGAGTACTTGAGTATTTGAGTAAATACTCTAGAAAATATACCGAGGTAATTATTTCCTAATATTTCTAAATTTGTATTGTTAGATAACGCAATAAACGATGAGCGCTAAACAGAAAGCAGCGATGCAAATGGTGCTGTCGCTGATAGTGGTGTGCCTTTGTGTCTATAAACTTGTAGACAAAAGTTCTTTATCTGAAGAAAAGACTTTGTATTGGGGAGGTTTGTTGGGGATTGTAGGGGCTTGGTTGCCTTCTCCATCAGAATCTCAAGAGCGACAAATAGTCGCAGCTAAAAGCCCAGAGGAGGAAGTCTAAGGTAGGCTTGGTGCATTTATCAAAAATGATGGATGGGGGTAAAAGTGAAACTATTAGTGTTGGCGAAGGATAGTAATAATTTAAGCAAAATAAAATCTCAGTACCCAGCAGATCAAATACTGCCAGTTTCTAGCGTCGATGGCGCGATCGCCGCATTGCGATCTGCCTATTACGACTCTGTAATTGTCTCTGGTGCGACTGAATCTGAGCTAAAAAAGATCGAAGGATTTGGCGTTCCGACTATTTACTTTGGATCGGATTTTCAATGCCAATTACCTCAGTACGGCGGCAAGAGTGAAACGGCGATCGCGCTCCGAAGCTTGCAAAAGCAACGCGACATTACCGAGTTAGCGAAAAAAGTCGCAGTCTTGGAACACCAGGCAGAAATTCGCGAACAAAGAGTATTCGATCTGGAGAAGCGATTAGATCAAGTAGATATCGATTTATATGGCGATGCAAAAATTCCCGGTATTGCCGATGATGTGCGCCTTTTAAAGCACTGCGCGGAACAAAAAAAGGCCGATCTTTCCAAGCAGAAAGATTCTCAGGAACAGTGGAAACTCTGGGCGGCTGGGGCTTTGATTAGCTTAATTACCGCAGGAATAGCGTGTGTTCCTACTTTTTTTGAAGGGAGTGCCAATGTCGAGCCTATTCCAAGTTCCGTTCGCCAATCTGCCAAATAGTGGTTGGGTCGAACTGGCGATCGCCAAAGCCAAGATCGCCTGGTTAGATAAAAAACAAAAAACTGGGGCGATCGCAATGCCCCAGCCGCTTCCCGAATACCTTGCTTGCTCAACCAATCACAGAACACAGAGTTAAAATATCACAAAGTATGCAACAAATGCAACAAATTAATCAGATTGGACTTGATTTAATCAAGTCTTTTGAGGGCTATCGAGACACCGCTTATCTGTGTCCAGCAAACGTTTGGACAATTGGATGGGGAACAACAAAGGGAGTCCATTCTGGACAAACCATTACGCCAGAGGAAGCAGAGAAGTTCCTGAAGCGCGACTTAAAAGTTTTTGAAGCACAAGTAACCGAAATGGTGAAAGTTCCACTTACTTCCAATCAGTTCTCGGCGCTGGTTTCTTTTGCTTATAACTGCGGCGCTGGAGCGCTTAAAGGCTCAACGTTGCTGAAAAAGCTAAACCAGGAAGACTACCTCGGCGCTGCTGAGGAATTCTTGAGATGGAACAAAGCTAACGGCAAGATGCTGGCGGGATTAACCCGCAGGCGAGTTGCCGAGCGACTGCTATTTCTGAAAAAAGATTGAGGCACTATGACAGAACAAGTTCAATTAAAGCTAACAGAATGGGGACTTTTAGACCCCGCATTTGAAGTTACCAATCAAGGGACAATCATTCGTCCTTCAGTTGGTAAGTGGGGGTCGCAGTCTCAAAGCGCGTGGGAAAAGTTGGCAGAATTGTTCAATCGCGACCCTGCCAAGCCCGACATCTCCGGAATTAACGCCCCAGAACCCATCAAGAACTCTGGCGATGATGTGGCGTTTAAGTTGGCAAAATACTACCAAGATCGCGGTTGGTTTCTGGCGCGCGGAAACGACGTTTTCAACTTTGTTGGTCTGGAAGGACTAGATCCTGGCTGGAAAAAGAATGGCGATCGCCCCGATTTCTATAACGATCTGTTTGTCGCGTTTCAGGTGGAATTCTCTGGCGCGTGCAAGATCGTCGGCAAATGGAAGCAAACCACCGAGCCAGGACGCCGATGGACGGAGCGCCCCATGAACCCAGGCGGTGCAGCCCGAATCTTTATTGGATCGGGCGGTGAAGGTTGCCAGTATAAGGCGTGGCAGGTGGGGACGCACGGGCAGGCTAGACCTCACGAAGCGCTGATCCAGACGGGGGGAGAGGTTTTAGTATGTAGAGATCTAAACAAAGATTACAAACGAACGGGCGATCGGATTGATAAAGGCATGTTTGGCCTCAATCTTCACGCCGGTGAAGGCGAAACCATTGGCGCGTGGAGTGCTGGATGTCAGGTGATTCAAGGCTTCGCTAACCACGAAGCGCGGATGAAACTGGCGAAACGCGATCGCAGGTATAAGGCTAACAATCGCTACACTTTTATCTACGCGGTGGTTGATGGAGCGAAGATCTTCGGCTGATGTGATATATTGAAATTGCTGCTCCTCTGCAAGCGTAGCCAAACAGATCGCACTATCCCAGTAGAACGCGATCGCTCCATAAACCAAACGTAACGAAGCCCGGTCAAGAGAACTTGACCGGGCTTCATCTTATGTATGCTGGCACTGTGCCACTTTCTTTCCTTTAATGGTTGACCATTAATTCTGAACTTGATATATTAATGGTGTACCAATAAAAGAGAAAGCCAATAAACGCCCAAGCAGTTGCCCAAGTTGCAAAGTTCTTAAAAGTCAGCCCTAACCAAATTAAGCGCTGCGAAGAGTGGAGCAAGGTGCTGTTTGTGGTAGTGGTTGGCTCGCGTCCTCAATTTGTAAGCAAGAAGGTGTTGGTGATGGAATCTTTGGAAGAAAGAATGAAGAGGTGGGAGCGCGAAGAAGACGAAAAAGTTGCCAAAGCCGAGGCGATGGCGGCGAGAATCGGCGATATGCTGCCGATTTCAGATTGCACTCAGTACGACAAGTTGTACAGCGCCGCTATAGAGGTGCTGGAAGGTGAATCAACACTTGAAGAAGTGGTGGACGTTTTTCTCGTAAAAAGTAGCGATATGCTCACGTACCAAGGCGAAAGATTTGAAAGGATGAATTTTGGGGCGGGCAAAATGTATGGGTGGATTTCCGTCTCTTCTCATGGGGTCAGGGGGTCTATCACCAATGCTTCCCAAAGCGAGATGGAAATGTTTCGGGTAGCAAAGAAAGAATCTCAATCTGCGATCGCAGAAGATATCTGTATAGAAGATATTTTGCCAACAAAATCGTGGAACGTTTTCCCGGATTTAAGAAGCGCAAAGCCAGGTCGCCCACAAGGTTTTAGCCCCATTCTTGGCGAGGATGGGGCAATGGTCAAGAAGGCGAAAGCCTGGTCAATGCCTCAATCTGATTGGGACTGGCTAGAGTCTCAGTCCAATCAAGCGGAAACGATCAGGGACGCGATCGCGATGTATCGCTTAATGCGATCGCGTCAAAAAACAAATAGCATAGGAGGAGAAAAATGCTAGACGCAGATAAAGTCCAGGATACGGCACGTTTTTTTATCTTAGATTTGCTTAAAGAAGTTTGCGATGAAGAAGACGTGGTAGAATTCCTAGATAGGGTCGCCTACGATCCAAGTGAGTGGGGTGAGAGTGACTTTAGCGCGATCGCCAAAGATCTTTTCCCTCTCTGGATGCCAAGAAAAGCCTCGATTGAGGAGCGCGATCGCCTCAAAAAAGCAATTATCTCGGATCGTGAGCGTTTGATTGCTATGCTTTCTCTGTATCGGAAAGAATCCATGCACGCAATGAAGAAGGAGTTCTTGCGCGCGTAAAACCCCAGGGGATTTGAAATATCAAGAATAAGCTCGGTGCTGCTTTTTGCAATGCCGAGTTTATTAATTGTCCGCTATTAGGCAAAGCTCAAACCCCCAAAGGAAACAACTGCCCTTGGGCAGGAGCGATCGCGGGTGCTGGTGGGAACGCGATCGCAAACATTGGCGGATCTGAGTACCAGGCTGGAGCGATAAAGATGGCGAGAATGTCATCCGCGATCGCGGTACTAGGAAGCGCATTTTCAACGCTCCTTTTTTGTTTCTAAATGCGATCGCTAATACTTTTAACAACTTGATGAGGCACGGCGTTTTTTGTTAGAATCTCCACTATTTTGGACTTCTGCTGCACGCTTAGATGCAGTCCTCCCACCGCTAGCAACGCCGCTAAATTGCAAATTCCCTCTTCTAAATCTTTAAGCCCTTTTCCTCGGCTCAAGATTGTTTGAAGTCTTAATATTGCAAATAAGATTCCAATTAGCATTTGAAATTGAGCCGGAGTACTGGCGATCGCGATCTGACTTTCTATATGAGCAACAATGTCGCCATACAAAAGATCCTCCCACAGATCCGCGTAAAGTGAATTGTACCAATTAGATGATTCCATTTTTTTATTAAACAACAACGCAACATCCAGGTAAGTATATTCCTAGCCACGCCCAACCAAAACCAGTATCGTTATCCTCCAACCTGATTTTGATTCTAGTTCCAGCAAAGGAAGTTGTGTTTAGGATCGCAGGTCTAATTCCACTTGTATCTTGAGGCATTAAAGCATTTAGCGTGGTATCGATCAAAACCGCATTGTCTACAGCTCTTAATATTTTTATTCTTTTTAAATGACCGTTGGTGTTTCCTCCGCCAGATAGAATCAAGAGTAAAAAATTGCTGAGGGTAAGATACCCAAATTCGATTGCCCCCGTTGCCGATTCTCCTGATGCGGGGTTTCCAAAAAATTCAGGAATGTAGGAACGCCAAGCGTAGCGCTCTGAAGATTGATTGTATAAGCCCCAATTTGAGTCTCTGTAAAGAATTTCGTTTAAGGATGAAGAAGAATATGACGAAGAGGGCGTCGATGGCGCGTATTGATTGGTGGAAGCATTGAAGATCAGTGATTGCCCTTGCGTTGGAGCAACTGGACTTACATCCACCCCCATAATTTTGGCGGCGTTCCAAAACGGGCTGCTTGCCTCGATATTGCTTCGGGCGGTTGTGCGACTTGTTAAATCCGAAAGGTTGTTGCCTGCTTGCAAAAAACCCGATCGTGCCAAGCCTTGAAGCGTCGAGGCGTTTATCCCTGCATTGTCGGCGTCGGTTCGCAATACGGCTGCCAGTATATCGCTGTCAGATAAAGTCTCCCCATCAAATAGCTGTTGCCAGTCGTCCCCTCGATAAATCAGGGTCAAGCTATGATTAGGCTTGATTGTCCACGTATTTTTAAATAATCTCAATCCGCTGTTTGCCAGCGTCGCGCTATCCTGCAAGGTTATATCCTGGCTCCCAACATTGATTAATATCAATTGCTGGAATTTTCCCGACGCTCCATCTGCGATCGTAGGCGTGCTGGTTAGCGCGATCGCAGAAGCCGAACTAATCGCGACAATCGAAGCAACGGGCGCGATCGCGGTACTCGCGGTTAGGGTTTGCGCGATCGCGGGTTGCACGATTCCGTCAGTTTCGATGAAGGAACCTGCGGGCGATCGCTGAAATTGTCCTTGTGCTTGATTGTAAATCTGAGGGCGATATAAATTCATTTAGGAGCAGCAATATATCTACTCCTAATTTATCCTCAAACTATCCATCCACCCCATTTGGAATCTCTACAACTCCAGATTCAATCCGCACCTCATCGCTAGCGCGGGCGACTAGCAAGCTTTCTAGTTCTTTGACCAACTCCTCTGGTGCGTCGTTTGCCTCCAGGTAGTTGAGGATCTCGATCGCTAGCGGGGATTCGGATAGAAGGCGATCGCTTTCCCCGCTAATTACGTAAGCGCGTATCCACTTTTCGATCAATAGGCTGCGATCGCCAGATTTAGGTACTAGCGCTAGGAAAATATCCCAAATCCACAGACTTACGTGTAAATTAGTTTGCACTTTTTTATCCTGCTCCGGCTTAGGCTTTGTTCCTGCGCCTTTGCGTCGCCCACCGTGATTTGTTTTTGGAGATTCTGGCATTTTTAGAAAAAACCTCTTGACATTCCCAACTTGATTGCACTATATTAAATTCAAGCAAAAGGCATAGCGTGGAACGACCTTCCACTTGAGGCGATTCGCATCTAAGAAAACTAATTAAGAGAAACAAGATGAGAAAATTTGTTGATTTATCAAACCAAAAATTTGGTAGATTAACAGCACTTTCACTATCAAATCCAGCCCGGTATAAGGGCTTGGCTGCACTTGCTGCGGCTACCATTACGCTGTGAGGAAAACAATGAACAAAATTCTATTTTGTGATATTGATAATACGCTGACAGAAACAATCAGCGGATCGCCCTTTAAGCAATCGCCCAGCGATATCAAAATTATCGAGGGTGCAAATAAAGCGATCGCGTATTTTTCAAATAAAGGCTGGACGATTATCGGAATCTCAAATCAAGGCGGCGTGGCGGCAGGCCACAAATCGATTGAAGATACAATCGAAGAGATGGCAAACACCCTCTATTTATTTCCTGGAATACAGAAAATATACTTCTGCCCAGATTTTGAAGGTTTTGAATGCTGGAAAGTTACACGAGAAAAAGCAGATTTAATCAAACAATCTTCTTTCCCTCGATACGAATTTGAAGATAGTTTCCGGAAGCCAGGAGCAGGAATTTTTGTAATGGTTTGGAAATCTCTACCATACGTTCCTGGCAGAATTTGGATGATCGGCGATCGCGAAGAAGATGCAGGATTTGCTAAAAAAGCAGGAATTCCTTATTGTCCTGCTGATGTCTGGCGATCGCGATTCTTGAAGGGAATTCAAGAATTATCGGTAACACCCGCACAATTAGAATTTTTAGAGGGAATTAAATTATGAAAATCTGCCCCTATGGAGTATGTCTTTGAAGACAAAAGATTCCTTGCAACAATTAACTGGAGCAACGGAATTCGCCCGCGCCAAAAAAAAGAGAGCAGTTACGACTCTGGCAATTACGGCCCAGGAAATTCTTGGGGAGACAAGGGCTATCTTTAACACATTCGCGTGGCGCGCACGTTTAAAGTCCCACAGGATCTGAGATATCAAGAATAAGCTCGGTGCTGCTTTTCGCAATGCCGAGCTTTACCAATTGCCCATTGTTAGGCGGGGAAGAGGTTATCTTTCCCGCCTCGCTTGTGTTCAGAAAATAAAAACTTCCCGGAACTAAACCACCGTTACTACCCGCGATCGCGTCCCATTCTGTCGCCGTTCCTGATATCGATCCATCGCGTCGCACTCCGCCAATTGTACCGGGCGCGATCGCTGACATCGCCAATCCCAAAACCCGCGATAGTGCCAAGCTGCTGCCATTCGCTAAAACGACGCTTGACGATCCGCTAAGGACGACGGGGGAGAGTTTGGCGATCGCGCTTGGAGATGCGTTGGTGACATCGAAGTCTGGCGTTGCTAACTTGGCGATCGCTTCCACTAAATCAACCGGCAATTCCCGCACGCAGCCTTCATTCGGATCGTGACTGATGCTGGTAATTACCCCGCCATCAAAATAGTAGGCCGCCGCGACCCGAAAATTGCCAGACAGCGATCCTCCCGCTGCCACCGCGATCGCTACCTGCGGCGGATCGAATAAGCAAAAGTTTGCGTGTGGAGGGTTGGGCAAAGCCGAAACAACTGTCGATCCAGACAGGCTTGAAATAACGGCGGTTTGAGTCGTTCCAGAGACGACAGAAACCGGCGCGTTGATTCTCAGTATTTCGTTAGTTGCCACCCTTAATAAGTACAATTGCACAAATGGCGGATTAAAATTCGCCCCATCTTTGCCACCAACTGTGGGGTAATCTGCCCTCACGATTCCCCCATTTGCGCCATAGGGATAGGCTAGCGTAACCAAGATGCTGCCATTTGCGGTAATTTGATTCGACCAGGCAGAGGCACGAGAATGCCCCGGTTCCATGCCAATCTTTGCTCTTAGGGCTTCTGCGTTGCTCAGCGTTGCGCTTGATGGATATGAAAAACAATTCCCGTTTCCATCGATCGCCAACTGCTGCCCCGTTCCTCCCGGTAGAAATCCCCCAACGGTACGCTTGCTTTTAGTGGGAAACATGTAGCGCTTAATCAGTGCCGAGCCAGACAATACGATCGCTTCCCCCCCGGAACCTGGAAGAACTCGCAGGCGATCGCCCACAGGAAAAACGCAATCTTTGAACGCTTCCCACAGCCCGTGCGCCGGTTCCCCCGCTTGACCCCAAGGCGAAAGTAAGAAGCTAATTAGCGCTCCATCAACTTCGCCAACCTGACTCTTGCTGAAAAACGGTGCAACCGACAAAAGCAGCGCGTCGCCATCTGGCAGATCTTTTTCTAAAACAATGGAAAGCCGCGTCCCATCCCAATCAAACTCCTGCTCGACAGTTATCCCAGAAGCATCCAAAAACCCATCATCCAAATTGACGTAACCGTGAATTTTTAGCTTCAATTTCTGCGCGTACAAATTTGATTTGTTCTGCGCCCCGTGAAAAACGTCAATTCTAAAAGTCTCTCCCGCTGCTAGCGGACTGCCCGAATTATTGCGCCACATCAATTTAATCGGTGTCCCCTTTACGGGTGGGTGAGCAGCTGGATATGGCGGCGCGGCAATTATCGTGCTGGGACTAATCGCTTGCACCGGCGCAGCGCATCCCGCAGTTCCAAATGGCGTCGGCACCGATCCAATTGCTGGGTTCCCCGCGCCATTTAATCCGAACCTCACCCATTTCTCTCCTCCAGGTCTTTCGATTGCTCCCTCTCCCGATGGCGCAAAGGGGTCGAAACGGTAGTGACCGTCGCTTAACAAATAGCGAATCATCCCTGGTAGTACGTTTGCTCCACTTGGTAATTCGCTGACGCTATTAACGATCGGCACACCTCCCCCAGATACTGCCACGTGATCGTCGCGATACAGGGTAACTGCGCCTAGCGATCGCGCAGTTACCTGATCAAATTCGTAATTCCGCCATTCAAATAATTGGATCGCATCGGAGGCGTTGCCGGTTGGACTGTGACTGAGGCAGTAGTAATGAAAGTCTGTCGCTGCCGTTCTTGCCGCTGCGGGAAAAGTTACCCGTACCGCATCTGTCGCCGCATAATTAATTGGAGATATGGGCAAGCTTGCAACCGTGTACCCTGCCCGGTTGCGCCCTTGGAGAAACAGCCTCAAAGTCCCAGGCGCGGAAAACTGCCCAGAGCCTGGAATCAAGGCAATATTGGCGTTTAAAAAGGGAAGCCTAAGCATTCCGTGAGCGTATTCGCAGGGCATGGTTTCTCCAAATTAATATTGCAGTTCTGCAAAAGTGAAACGTGCGTAGCTCCGCACCTATCTCCAACCAATTATTTTTGTGTAAGTTGGTTGCGATTTATTGCTTGAAGACGCAGCGATCGCTTCCGCAATTTGTTTGTTAATGTTTCGTCTTTCTCTCTTAATCGTTTCTACGATCGTTCTAGCAAGCAATCTATCGTTGTTCATCAAAAGTTCCTCCTAGTTACCGTGTCGGGGAATAACAATTCTCCTAATGGCTGTTCGCCTTTAATAAAAAAGATATCCAATTCATACTGCCGTTGGTTGTTTTCGTCTCGATCGTCGAGTAACGGTTCTGGTCTTTGGGAGAAATCGCAGGGAGTCTCTCTGTCAATGGCAAGGGTGAGTTGCGTCCCTGGACTTGTCACTAAAGACGAGCCGCCCACTAACCCTTGAATCTCGACGCTATGGCGCACCCCCAGAATCCTTCTTTTCCGCCGAATCCCGTTAGCGACGTAGGTTAGGCGATCGCCCGATTTAAACTGCGGTGAAAACTTCGCGGTTAAGTTTTCTGTCGCTGAGTTCTGCCAGTTTTTAATTGTAATGTCTGTCTTCGCCGCCAGTTGAGCTTCTGCTAATGTTTTGGCGTGCGGATAGGATAGCGTTCCTCCTTCCACCGGAAAGTTCGGCTGCACGTTCCTTTGGTATGCCGGATCGTAACTGTGGGGAGTAGATACCAAGTATTGATATTTGGTCGGATCTTTCTTTTTATTCTCGTCCCCAGTAATGGGTTCTGGTGGTTCGATCTTTTCGTAGGCGATCGCTTTGCGCGGCGCTTCGGGTGGCCTGCCTTGGTTGTGTTGCAACTTGGTTATTTCCAAAGAAGCGTTAAAGCCCGGATCTGTGGCGTTGAAGTCGCTGGAATAAGAGCTGTAAGAATCATCTTGAAGCCGATTCGGTGAAAACGGAGCCTCCAGCACGCTACCTTCCATAAAATCAGAAACGTTGCGTCCGTCGTCAAATCTGCTGATGCTGTTGCGGGTATTTTTACTTTGATTGATTCGCACAAAGCTGCGATGAAAAGTTTCTTGTCCTGTTGTTAGTTTTGGTTTGGGATCGTCGGGCGGATCGTCGTCGGGATTTTTGGCAGAGGCGAAGCTGTTCTCATGCGTTGCTGATGCTGCAATGAAGTAAGTGCTGCGGTAATTCGGATCGTAAGCAACGCGGGGAACCTTCTCCCCGTTTGGTAGGCAAGTCCAGTAAATCTCTACTCCTTCAAGCTTGGAATCGTCCTTGTAGAATCGCCAGTGAGGTAGCAAGTAATCTCTGTTTTTTCCGGCGATCGCGTTGGTAAAAAATGCGTACTTAAAATTGTATAAATTGTAATCTTCGCTCCCCGGTTCTAGCGCTATAGTTTCTGGCGCTTGTGGGTTCTCTGATTCGTAGCGAGTTAGTATCCAGCCGCTAGTGTCAGAGCCTAACCTATAGCCGGTCTTCCCATCGAAGAAGTGTTCGGTTTTCTTTGTCCCAATTTGACGCCAAGCCGTCTCCCCTGCAACCCCTACTAGCTCCCCGTTAGCATCAAATAATTCGCGCCCATAAACGACAAAACCCCAAGTGTTTTCCTCTTCTCTGGTGACCACCCCATCTTCTAGCTCGGTAATTACTTCTACCTTTTTTACTCCGCTGCCATCGACGCTGTTGCAATCAAGCGACTTGATTCTCCCCGTATTCGCTGGTGGAACTTGAGGATCTTTATCTCCCTCAACTCGCCGTTCTTTTACTGATGGAATTCTGCGCCATTGGGGCGCTAGATTGTCTGCTTTGTTGGATTGGGTATCTTCTGAATTACCAGTAACCCCAGCTTGATTAAATCGTCCGTCGATTCGATGCGGCGGATAGTAATGCTCGCTGTACGGAAAAATTGTTTGGTCCTCATCTCTGAGCCTTGGTTCTTCTGGTTCTAGCAAGGCTGCCGGGATATTTCCACCTGGCGGCAAGGGATCGAAATTGCCGCCAACTCCTATCTGTTGCGGCTTAATTCCTTGTACCGATAGCGATATTTCTCCGGCAATATCCTCTTCGGCGATCGCCCAATTATTGACGGCAGAAATCGACTTTACTTCTACTCCATTGGGGTTTGAATAATTAACAAATGCGCCCAACTGCCGGATTCTGGCTTGCAACTCCTGCCCAAACGTTGAAATCGTTGGTTCGCTTGGCGTCTCAATTGAAAGTGCTGGGCCGATGTAATTGCACCCAGCAGCGATCGCGGTCTGCGCCATTGTTATTCCCGTCGCCGCAACAGTTGCACTCGCAGGAGGCTTGCCGCATTCTGGATCGAAATAAGCTCCGGTTGTTGTTACCGTACTTACTCCATCTCTTCCCAGTACGATGGGATTATCTAAGCAATACTCGTGCATCCCGCCCAGACTTACTGAAACCTGGATCGGTCGCATTGGTTGCTGAGAATAAGGGATCTCAGTTATTTGCAGGTTTGTAATGGCGAATCCTACGCCGAAAGCGGTAAAGGTTGTTCCCGGTCGCAACAGAGCGATCGCCACTTCCTTTAAAGCAGCTAAAGTCCGAAAATTAAAACTTCCCGATGGTTGTTGTTCAAACCCCTCTGACCAGGAAAACGTTCCTTCTAACGGCAAGATCCTAAACAAATCTGGGAACGGCGGCAGTACTGCGTTGGTTTCAAGTTCTAATTTACCCAACAGAACGTTGAGCGAAGTCTGTCCTCTTCCCGCAATCCTGTATCGAAGCTTGTTGGTTGCAGGATCGAAATAATAATCTAAATTCTCTCCGTTACCTTGCACCAACAACGGCTCTAGTCCTGCACCAACTTCAATCTCTCCTTCGCGAATTAGCAAGGGCATTGCCAAAGTTAGCGCCCAATCTTCGCCATGAACTGCTGTTAGTTGTCCTGTCGTAAATATTCCAAAAAGTTCTGTTGCGTTACTAACCGCAAAAGTTGGTTCTAGAATTGCCGAAGTTAGCGCGAAATCTTCTGCCATCGGCACGGCAATTTCATCAACAAAATTTCCAGGCGCTGTTGGGGTGGCAGCAAAGTCAGATGCGGGAACGGTTAGCGAAGTGTTGGAGGTTGACGACCCTGTACTTGCTTGCACTTGTATCGGTGCGCCTGGAGGTATGGCGGCGACAGTTGCTATTTGAATTGTTTGGGCAACCGGATCGAAAAGGAATTCTCCCGGCTGAATTGATGAAGCGATCGCCGCTTCAGAATAAGTTCTTCCTCCCGCTGAAACTTGACCTACCGTGCGAATTCCCGCTCCCGCTACAGATATAGTCGCTATTCCGGCGATCGAGGTAGGTGGCATCGCCAGTACAATGGTGGGAGTATCGCTGCCAATTCTAGCCAAGAAGGCAGCTTCACCCGATCGGGTGACAAACGCGATCGCTGCCCCTAAACTTTCGGCTGGTGCAACATCTAAAACTGGCTCTCCAACAATCGCAAACATGAAATATCAAGTTTCCATACCTAGATCTAGGGTACGCCAAATATTGCGATCGCTCTACGAGAATGTTGATTACGCTCTAGTCACTTGCTACGCCAACCCATTGTTAACCGAAAACAGTACTAGGGCTGAGTTCTTTAGCGCCGAATGCTTCGATTCAATGCCCTATGTCAATGTTGGTGAAAGGCCGATCGTTCGATGGTCGTCTGCCGATTTTAGTTCCGCGCCTAGCGGTAAAATATTGGCTCCAAAAACCGTCTTTATTTCCAATCGTTGGGGAGACGGCAGCATCTTAAGGTTCAATCAACTATTTTTAGTTAAGAACGGCTCTAATAAAGATGCTGGTGGAATCAACGTAAACGTAGCTCAAAATAGAATTAATTGTGGTTATAGCATGGGCGAAGGGGGTTTGTTTGTTCTAATTAGCGGCACTCCGCCTTCGCCGTTGTTATTGAAAACTTTATACAAGGCTGTTAACGTTAGCGGCGAGACTTTTCAAGTTGCAGATTTGAACAACAATTTAATTACCCTTACTTCCGCTGGTAGTATTGCTGCTATTAGGTTTGCCAATGCGGAAGGAGCCGGAGGAGCGGGGACAGAAGATATCGCGCAACTGATTACTTGCAGCGAACCGATCGTTTTGCAGGCAAGGCAGGCGACTAAGTTAGTATTAAACCCCTAACCCGTTTGCTCGTTCGCCAGTTTCGCTACCATCCTATTATCATACTCTTCTTGGGACAATTCCGATATTCCCAAATCCGTCCTCAACCTGTTAACCGCTGCTAAATCCGTATTCTCCAATACGCCCATAGACAAGGCATTAATGATGTTACTGGCTCGACCCGCCGCCATCGTCGGGTCGATAAATTTCTCTTGTTGAAAGTCGCCAAATTCGTCGCGGATACCGAAGTTTGCAGTTAATAGCGGTCGAATCACTTTCTCTATTAGTTCTTCTTTCAATGCGGCTACCAAACCTTCAATAAAAGAATCTAATATTAACCGATGTCCGGCATTGACCCCAGCCGATCCTAGCTGCACGCTCCCCTCATTAAAGATGGTCTGAGGAATTCCGTAGCACAGAAAAATTTGATTTTGCAAATATTGGCAGGATAGATTAAAGAAGTTCTCCCCAGCCGTTTGGGGGAGGTTCATCACTCTGTTTTTGATATCGGTAACGAATACCCCATTATTTCCCAGGTCTTGTGCTTGTAGTAAAACCGCTTCAGCAGCGCTACCCGTGGCGACTTCCCCGTTGCGAACTAAAGGTTTTCCCCTAGAATTGAGCAACCTTACCGTCTCATTGCTGGGAACCTGCACGACAAATAACCCCGTCGCCTGCCTTTGACCCGCGATCGCCCATTCCTTTAGTAGTAATTGCCGTGCTTTAAAAAATGGGTAAGCTACCGCTGCTTGCGGATACCCTTTGGGGTGACTTTCTAATAGGTCGTTTGTTAGATGAATAATATATTTATAATCAAGCGGAAGCTGTCCCTTGGTCGAACTATTATAAATAATCCGGTCTATCTGCCCTTTCATCCCAGCAAACTCAACCCGTTTAGTGTCAAGCGTATTCAATCTCGCTAATCGCCATTCTCCTGCAAATCCAGGCTCATTACTGCTAAACAATATTTGAGTGGCGCTATATCCTAAGCCAAAAGATTGAGCGATCTTTTTCTTGATTACCGATCTAAAGGTTCCTTTCATGGATTGAAAATTGCTTCTAATCCATTCAGTGACTGTTTGTCTGCGCCCTCCTCTAACCTTGTACATTTTTGGATCTAGGTGAGCGTAATTTCCCAGTGCTACTGATGCCCTTTGAGAAATTAAAGCCAACGCCGCGCGCGACGGCGCATCCAATCTCACCATTCTGTGCAGTTCGTCTAGCGTGTAAAGCTCGTCTCCTTGCGTGGCAATTTGAACAAATTCGTTTGCAACTTCTTCTACTAATGGCGCAAGTTGTTCGGGTGAAGGCAAATATAATGAAACCATATGTACGATTCAGTTTTCTCTCAGCATACACCTACAGCTTGGGAAGCTGCGGTATTAAAGGACTTGGGCAAGGTCGAGCAAGCGATCGCTACCCAACTAAAATCCTGCGTCAATTCTCGCGCCAAAGCATTGCTCTCTCGACTTGAGGGAGCGATCGCCTCCGGTAATGTTGATAAGGTTCAATCCGCCAAATGGACTGCCCTACCAGAATTTGAACGCATCCTCTGGGGATTGTGGCTATCGGGGTGGCGATTGGGAGGAAGGGATGCAAAGCGCGAAATTTCTCCCAAACGTGCGGCGACTCCGCACGTCTCGTTCTCCCAATACGTTGAATTTTCCGAACCTCAACAGGGCGTATCGATCAGAAATGTCCAAGCTGAGAGAGCGATTCGCGCTCGAATTAACCGTTTAAGTCGCGATGTCACGAATCAAGAATTCGCCAGAATTAGGCAACACTTACTCGCCGCCGTCACTCCTCAACCCGACACAGGCAATCCAATTAGTCGCGACGAATTGGTATCTCGCATCTCTCAAGAATTAGGTGGAGTTAGGTTTGAAAACCGCGCGAAGCAGATCGCAAGAACCGAACTAACCTTTGCCTACAACGCAGGTCGCCTCGCTACTTATCGCGAGTCTGGGTTGGTAGAAGCGGTGAGATTTTATGCAATCTCCGACGAACGCACTTGTCCGGTCTGCTCAAGCCGCAACAATCTAACTTTTCGCCTGGACGATCCGCAAAACTTAGCAGCCAGCACTCCCCCCATGCACCCGAACTGTCGCTGCGTACTGTCGCCTATCCTTGCCGTCCCAGGTCAAAGAGTAGAAACTCAAACTCCCCCCGTTGCTGCCCCAGTTAAATGGTTGGCGGCGGCAGTCTTGGCAGCGGTGCTGTTGGGCAGTATGAAGCAAGCAGCCCAAAAATTGACCGTCCCCGCTCTCGGCGTGCTTGGGGTTGGTGCAACGGTTGATGCGGTCAACGTTGTGGGAGCGATCGCCCAAGCTACGGGTGAAACTTTGGCTGATTATGAAGACGTAGGGTTGGAAGATTTAGTTACTGCACCCGTTACCGCACCTGTAGCGCAACAAGTAGAAACAGTTCCACAAGAAGTCGCCCCAACCATCCAACCCGATGAGGAAGCCTGGTCATCTCCCGTCACAGTACCCCCAACCGTTCAACCTCCCCAACCCATTCCCGCTGTTTTAGCGCTTAAAGCTGGTAGGCCAGCAATTCAGATACTGGGCATAGATCTCAACAGAGCCAGTTTTGAGGAACTGCAAAACGTGCTGCCTCCGCGTCAATTTAACGTTGGTCAGATCAACGCACTGATTCGCTATCGCAACGCCAACCCGCTATCTTCAATCGACGATCTTAAATATGTAGAGGGATTGGGAACTAAGACGGTAGAACGCCTTAAAAATCTTTACTACAACAACCTACCTTTGTCGGTTTTCATCAATAACGCCGTTAGTCCCGCGCAACTGTGGGCAAGCAATCTAGGGTTGACCAAGGCTCAAGCTCAATCGATTATTGAGGAGTTGCAGCGCAACGGTCAGTTCGCCAACATTCAAGATTTTGAAAGGAGAATGAGGCTTAAAGGAATTGGGCCAACAACGATCCGCAACATGCGCGATCGCGCCATCTTCCTGCAAAATCGCATCATTCAACGAGCGAAGCAACAAGTTGGAGTCAGCGTCGGCGACACCCCGCCGTCTCCGCCAACGCCCTACAGTATTCGAGGCGCCGATCTCCCTAGCGCTGCTAGAAGAGAGGTCATCGGCAGACCGAATCCCCCCGCAGCACCTCCGTCCCCAACTAGAACGCCTGCCCCATATCGCTCGGTTCCTCGCCAGCAAGAGGTTATCAATCCTGCCCAGCTAGAATCCCAGCAGTTGAGGCAGCAACTAACCCAAACGGGTGACGAACTTGGCTTAAAAGCCAGCGAGATTTCGGATCGGTATCGTCAGCTGATAGACAAACCCGACCAAAGGTTACAGCGACAATTAGATGAAATTGAAAGTTTGCGATCGCAGTACGACGCCAGCTTGCAAAGGTTATCGGCGAGCGAGCCTATAGTTAATCAAATAGAAGCAATTGTCAGCAATCTAGAATCTAATTTTGCTAATTTATTCGACCCCTTAGCTCCCAATTATTTTGAATCAGCCCCCCAACAAATCCAGAGTCAATTAGCAGAGATTAGGCGTTTGCAGTTGGATCTGAGCCAAGTCGGCTCGCTTTCTCCTCAAAGCATCAATAGGTTAACGCAACAAATAGAAGCCAACCTGTCTAAGTTTGAACGTCAAAGAAAGGTTCAAAAACTTAACCGTCAAATCGAGCAATTGCAAGGGGATATTCAGTCTTGGCAGCAACAAATACTAGACCGCCAACAAGTTGATGGAGCGATTGTTTCGGACTGGCGTTCGCAGTCAGTGCAGCAATTGAACGCGATGCAACGACAGTCGGAGGATTTGATGCAGCAACTGTCGGATCTGCAATCGGCGAAGCGCAGTTTAATTACGCCATTGCTCGATGCCTCTAACCAATTAAGAACCAGACTCGAACAAGTTCAATTAAGCTCGCAAGCGATCGCCTCCCGGATCGACGCGCTGCAACAAAGGCTAAATCGCCTGCCTCTGCTTAAAAATCAACTATCTCCTGAAGATCGCGTTACTTACGACCAAGTGCGCGATTTAAGAACGATCCAAAACCGCATAGTTAGCCAAACCAAACAGTACCGTCAAACTACCGAGATTGCTAACCAAAACCTGCGTAACATCGAACAATCCAGGCAGGGATATTTTGAGCGATACAACCAGCAGATTGGCGACTTTGAGCGCAGTTACAGTCCCGTCCTAGAAGACAGATTAAAAAGTGCAACCGAAGCGTTGCAGCAGCTAAAGGCCACGCCCCACGTTAATTGGTTGCTGCAATGGGATGGCTGGACTTTGACCGACATTCCCAGCGATTTGGCGATCGCGCTTCAAGGGATGGAACCTCCAGGCGCGCGCAGTGCTTTGCGCGAATTGGTGCAGCAAGCCAAAACCAATGTCAATCGAGTTGCTGGAAATATTGAGTCAATTAAACAACTTAGCGAGTTTAAATATTTAGACCCCCAAAATAAGCAAGTTCTGTTTTCCAATCTGCTCAACTTTGCTCAAGATTGGGAAAATTATTGGGCAGGAGTGAGAACTAATTCTCTTAATTTAGAGAATATCGGCTCTACCAGGAATAGGCTGAATAGCTTATGGCGAGACATTGAAGCAGCAAGAACTTCTGGGAACGTCCAGAATGTTTATCCTCAAGTAACGCTGGAAGATGCTTTAGGGTATTCGCGTCAAGTTTTAATCGATCTAGAAGAATGGGAGCGTAAGTATGGAGAATTGAAAACTTCTCGCGGTGGAACGACCGATTTAGTCCCTGCGCCTATTGACGAATTAAATCGTAAGGTAACTCAATTTAAGCAAGATTTATTAAACGAAATTGGTCGCGTGAGGATCGAACAATCGCAATTTATCGAGCAAGCGTATCAAGATGCGATCGCCATCAAAGAAAGGATCGCTGCTGACACAAACCGCAACTTCACCTTTGACATCAACAACAAGGCGATCGACAGACAATCTTTACTGCAACAACTAGACAAGCTAACCGAAGAACTAACCGACCTCCGGGTAGCGGGAACCGATAGGCGCATCCTGCAATTGCAGCGCCAGCGGCGAGAATTGATGGCGCTTGATGCTCAACTTCGAGTCCAATTAGCTGGATCGAGTGGAGATGCTTACAATGAGCTAGCAAGGCAGGTCAACGCTGGCGTCGAACAGATTCAGGAGATCGACCGCACCATCAGTTCCCTTGCCAAACCCGTCGAGATTGTCATCCCGCCCGATCGATCCCGCGCCCCTCAGATTCAATCCCTGGCTGACGAGCGCGATCGCATCATCAAACAATTGCAATCCAAACAGCAGCAAGTTGACGCGCTTACCGCAGCACCAACTACCAATCGTAGAACGCAGCAGATTGCTAAACTGCAAACCGAAATTGCTAAAGGGAGCGATCGCGTTAACCAGATAACGCGCGAAATCCGCGAGTTGAGGTTGCCACCAGAGCAGTATCGCCGGTTAAGCGAGTTGAAGGAGCAGTTAGCGGTTCTGGAGAGGGATCTATCTCAAAAGCAGAAACAGTTAGGAAACACAACTCGCCAGTTGCAAAACTTGACAGAACAGTTGCAAATACTTGGTGAAGGCTCTCAGCGCGGGCAACGATTGCAGAAACAGATTGAAGGGCTTCGGGTTAAATCTGACGCTCAACTTGCCGCGCTCGTTCGGCAGTCTAGCGACGTTGGCGAATTGAAGCGCGCGATCGCTGATATCCGCAATGATGAGGAAGCGCAGTGATGCTTTTTTGCAGTTCCAACAGGCGCAAAGTGAGACAAGAAAGGCTATAACTATGGCATTTGCTGTTCCACCTTCGATCTTGGGTTTCAAAAGTGACGACAAAAGGAGCGAGCGTACTATTACAATTTGATTATAAATACAAAATTTGAATCCCTTTATAGCCGTCCAACAAAGACTGTTTAGCCGCTTGCTCCTAACAAGCGGTTTTTGTTTGTAGTTCTGCAAATATTTCTGATCGCTTCATCTTCAATCAATGTCAGCGCCTCTAGTATCTCATCTGGCGTCGCCCATTCAAGAGCCGCTTCTAATCTTGCTAGATCGTGCGCGAGGCAGGACAAGCTTGCTGCCAAGTTAATGACGATTAACTGTCTTTCTTCTTCTTTTGTCAGCCTGTGAAACCTTGGCATCAATTAAAACAATTTATTTCTACTCAACTCGTACTCAGTAAACCTAAACCGAAAGCCTCCGCTAAAAAGCCTTCTGGGAGAATCGGGAACATCTGTGCGATCGCATCTAGCATATCCTTTCCGAGAAGCGCCGTCACCATCCAATCCTTCAAACCCTCCTAGTTTACCCTTCCTAACAACGTACCCTTGAGCGTAATTCGCCCAATCAACGCCCGTGTAATCGTGCATTGTAATTAGCGCGTATTGCTTGAAATTGCTCGACAGCGAGAGCGCTGCCAGTTCTTCCAGACACAATCGCAACTCGTGCCTTTGGTCTTTTACCGTGATACTGCACCCAACTCGCCTGCGAGTTACGGTAACGCCTACACCTTTAAAGAAGTCGTAAAACTTGCACTCTTCTCCTTCAATAATCTCAGCGTATTGGGAGTGGGGAACTTTTAGGTGGAGGTTGGAACCGGCGAACAATTCGGGAATCGCCGGGCCGTATTTGGTCGATAAGTGCGGCGGACAAAATATAATAACTTTTTCAACAATCAAACTCATTGGCGCAACCTCTGCTCAACTATTTTCCACACGTTGTCCATGCTGTTTAAGATTTCGCCTTCTAGCTTCTGGCCTAAATCTTTTTGGTCTTTAGATTCTAAATGGATGTGGATTTGATTTTGCAATATTACATCTCCTTGTAAGGTCTTAGTTGGCTTGCCATCGCTAGGCTTTGATGCAATCTTCGCGTTAGCTTTTAAATCTAATACTGGTTGCTCGACCGATACTTTAATCGGCTTTAATTCAAACTCCTGCATTTGCGCGATCGCGTCTTTCCTGAACCGCTCGAAGTCAGGAACGATGGGAATTGCAACTTGCGGCACTCCGGTTGCCACCCTACTACCGATAGCGCCTGCATCCATCAACTGCGTCGGGGTGAGATTTTCCCCGCGATTGGAACGGTTGAAGGCGTCAAGCATTTGCCCGACTTGGTACGAACGCTGTCCCACTTGGTTTTGAGGTATGCCGGTCAACCGGCTCATAACTTCTTGATTTAACTGCCTCAACGCGGCTTTTTTCGCGCTTTCCGATGACATGTTGTTGGCAAGCTCCAGCCGCGCCTGGTCAACAGCGGTGCGTTGCTGGTTGCCCAATCCTTCCCGCTGGAAGTTGGCTAAAGTATCTTGAATCAACCCTTGTCGATCGAGCATTTCGGCTCCAAACCGGAGGCTAGCTTGCTGTTCTAGCTTGGCGCGTAAATCTAGCAGGGCAGCTTCCTTGTCTTCCGCCGACGCGGTGGGCGATGCCAGCGTTTTAGATAGTTCGGCTCTGGCCTTGGCAACTTCTGCTAGATTTTGAGACTGCGCCATCCGGTTGCGGATTTTTTCAGTCTCCAGTTGCGCCTTTTGTTGGGCTAGGTTTAATTCCAAAACTTGCCGCTCCATTTGTTGCTGAGCGGTGAGCGATCGCAGTTTAATTCCGGCGATGGTTTCGGCTAATTGTTTCTTCCGGTTCTCGGACTCGGTGGTTTCAATGGCTAATTGCAGGTCGGAAGTGACGCGATTGGTTCTTGAGTCCAGTAAAGTTTTCTGCGCTTCTAACACGGTTTTCTGCTTATCCAGAACGGAAGTAAGCGCTTCTTGTTTTTGTACTTGGGCTTCGGCGTTAAGTTGACGCGATCGCTCGGCAAGCTCGATCTGTCGCACCTGTTTTTCAATCTTGGCAGACAGTTCGGCGTGACGAGAAAGCGATGCTTCAATTTGGGCAGTTTCTCTGGCGACAGCTTGACGCGATCGCAACTCAGCTTCGGCGTTTTGGTTGATTTCTAACTGCGTCGTCTTTTGTTTTTGTAAGAAACCTTCTTGATTCGTTAATTGCTTACCTTGTTCCTTGAGCGACATTACCTGCAACTCAATCGCTTCGATCTCGGCGCGCGACCTACCTTCCATCCTCGCCTTACTCAACTCCATCTGCGTTTGGAGGATGCTTCGCTGATTCTCGATCTGCGCGATGCGGTTTGATGAGGCTTCTTGTTCCAGGTTCAACGCGGCAATTTGTTGGTTAATTCCCAGGCTTCGCAACTCCGATTCTTGAGTGCGAGACAAGTTGTTAAGCCTTGCCTCTGCCATCTGCCGCTCGATGGTGGCGCGGGTTACAATGTCGCCCGTAAGTTTGAGTTGATTTTGTAACCTAGCTTCTTCGTTTTGTTGCTGAGTTTGTGTTAGTTGGGTGCGACTTTCTACTAGCGATTTTTGCAGTTCTAGGTTTTTGGTCTGGTTGGCAAGAGCCTTGTTACCAGATTCCAATCCCAAAATCTGCCTCTGAGTTTCATTGTTAAACCGCTTGAGAGCCTCTTCCATCTGCGCTTGCAATTGAGCGCGCTTCGCCAGGGCAACCTCTACCTGCGCTGATTCCCTCGCAGTTGATTGGGTAATGGCTAATTGTTTCTGAGCATTGGTATTGATTTCAGATTGCTGCTGGGATTGTTTGGTTAGTAACCCAGACTGATTATTTAGCTCCTGACCCTGCTGTCTGTAGGATTCAAGTTGTAACTGAATTGCGCGAATTTGTTCGGGTGACTGTCCCTCAATCTGCGCCCTTCTTAAATCAAATTGTGCCTGCAATATATTGCGCTGATTCTCTGCTTTGGCGCGTCGATTTTCAATCTGCTCTCGCTGCAACGAAAGTGCGGATTGTTGTTGCTGAATTTGCAGGTTGGCGCGTTCAACCTGTTGATTAATGACCAATGACCGGGCGCGATTTTGAGCTAGTTGAACTTCTATCTCAGCGCGACGCAGCGAATTTTGAGTTAGCTTGGCTTCGTTTTGTAACCTGGTTTCATCGGCGGATATAGTCGCTTGAAGCACCTGGCTGCGACTATCTTCTAGTTGCTTGGTTAGTTCCAATAACTTAATTCGACGTTCCGAAGCGCTAACCTGTGCTTGCAGTATCAGCGCTTGTTGTTGCCCGTCGTTGGTTAGTTTTCTACCCTGTTCTTCCATCTGCGCTTGCAATTGAGCGCGCTTCGCCAGGGCAACCTCTACCTGCGCTGATTCCCTCGCAGTTGATTGGGTAATGGCTAATTGTTTCTGAGCATTGGTATTGATTTCAGATTGCTGCTGGGATTGTTTGGTTAGTAACCCAGACTGATTATTTAGCTCCTGACCCTGCTGTCTGTAGGATTCAAGTTGTAACTGAATTGCGCGAATTTGTTCGGGTGACTGTCCCTCAATCTGCGCCCTTCTTAAATCAAATTGTGCCTGCAATATATTGCGCTGATTCTCTGCTTTGGCGCGTCGATTTTCAATCTGCTCTCGCTGCAACGAAAGTGCGGATTGTTGTTGCTGAATTTGCAGGTTGGCGCGTTCAACCTGTTGATTAATGACCAATGACCGGGCGCGATTTTGAGCTAGTTGAACTTCTATCTCAGCGCGACGCAGCGAATTTTGAGTTAGCTTGGCTTCGTTTTGTAACCTGGTTTCATCGGCGGATATAGTCGCTTGAAGCACCTGGCTGCGACTATCTTCTAGTTGCTTGGTTAGTTCCAATAACTTAATTCGACGTTCCGAAGCGCTAACCTGTGCTTGCAGTATCAGCGCTTGTTGTTGCCCGTCGTTGGTTAGTTTTCTACCCTGTTCTTCCATCTGCGCTTGCAATTGAGCGCGCTTCGCCAGGGCAACCTCTACCTGCGCCGACTCCCTCGCAGTTGATTGGGTAATGGCTAATTGTTTCTGGGCGTTGGCGTTGATTTGATTCTGTTGCTGGGATTGTTTAGCTAACTGCCGCCCTTGATCTTGCAACAATCCTTTCTGTTGAGTTAGCGAAGTCACTTGCAACTTCGCCGATTCAATTTCAGCCGGACTTCGCTTTTCTAGTTGAGCGCGCTGTAACTCAATCTGCGCTTGAACTATGGCGCGGTTGTTTTCGACGATCGCAATCCGATTTTGAGTTTTTTCTCGTTCCAGACTCAACGCGGATAGTTGCTGGTTAATGACGAGCGATCGCGCTTCTGCTGCTTGGCTTATCGCTAAATTTGAAGAGCGTTTTTCGGCAATCTTTACTTCGATATCAGCGCGCTTGAGGACGTTGCCCGTTAATTTAGCCTGATTAGATAGTCTGGTTTCTTCTGCCTGCTGTTGCGCTTGGACTACGGACACGCGACTATCTTCTACCTGCTTTGCCATTTCCAAACTCTTAGCCATCAAGTTGCTTTTTTCTACCTGCAACTGCATGGCTAATACTTGTTTCTGCGCCTGATTAGCAGCAACTTTAGCTTGGTTTTCTAGCCTCGCTTGAATTTGTTCGCGACGCGCCAGCGCTTTTTCTACTTCCGCAGATTCCCTCGCCGATTGCTGTTTGATCTTCAACTCTTCTTGAGAGTTCTTAGCAATCTGCGCCTGGATATTTTTACTCTGTTCTAGTTGAGTTCCTTGTTGCTGCAACAGTCCCTGTTGATTCTCTAAGGATTGAACTTGTAACTCTAATCCTTTCAACTGTTCTGGGGTCTGCTTCTCTCGCTTCGCCTTTTCCAGTTCCAGTCTGGCAGTTGCTAAGTTGCGCTGGTTTTCAATTTGGGCAATGCGGTTTTGAGTTATTTCGCGATCGCTAGCCAGTTGATTTAATAAGGTTTGGGTTTTAAGGCTTCGCTGTTCCGCATCTTGGGTAATGGTTAATAGTTTTGCCCTGCGATCTGCTAATTTAACTTCGATGTCGGCGCGCTTAGTAATATCGCCAGTTAGTTTCTTCTCGTTTTGCGACCTTTGGTCTTCCGCCCCAGCGCGTGTCTGGATTAAAGATAACCGGCTATCTTGCAGCGATCTGCCCAACTCCAAATCTTTAGATTGAAGTTGCGATTGGTTAATCTGGCTCTGCAATGCTTGAGTTTGAGCTTGCGCTTCGTTTGCTAATTGTTGCTTGCGCTTTTCTAATCGGCGCTCGTACAACCTATCTTCATTTGCAACTTCATCTGCCTTAATTTGCTCCCGCAGCACCCGCGCTTGACCCTCTAATTCTACGGTGCGAAGGTTGTATTTTTTATATAGTTCGATTTGCTTATCGAGTTGGGATAGTTGCAATTTAGAAGAGTCAATTTGTGCGGCAGCTATCTTATCTTCTGCCTGCTCTACAGACAACACTCGTTGTTGTTGTTGCGCCTTGTAAATGTCAATATCTCCCTTTAACTTATCCTGCTGCTCTTTTAAGTTGCCCGCTTCAAATTCGCTAATCTGCTTCGCCAACGCCTTGCGCGATTCAATATCTAAATAGCTACCTTTGACTGGCTTGCCTTCCACCATCACTTCAATGGTGGAATTATCTAAGACGTTGGTGAGTTTTTCGGCTACCCCTTTGGCGTCAAATCCAGCAACGTTGCGATCGTAGTTTTGCAGCGTTTGGTCAATTACTGACTGTGCTTCGGTTCGTAACTTGCTGAGGTCTTTGATGAAGGTTTTATTATCGTCTGAGTACTTGTTGCTAAAAGATTCAAGTAGGTTGTTGTAGGTTTTGGTTGGATCTGCTTCTCCAACGATCGCTCTTTGCAAAATTGGCAAAGTTTCTTGCTGATACTTGAGAATCATTTCGTAACTCTCTTTCATCGCATCGTTACGTTTTTTCAGCGTGTCGATTTGCGAGTTGAGCAATTTTATTTGAGTTTGAAACTGTTCTTTTAGTTCTGGATCTTCTATGCCCTCCAGTACCTTCTGCTGTTGTTCGCGGGTTTTTTCTAGATTGGCAATTTGAGATTCGTTAAGTTGCTTGTTGTGCTCGTAACTTTGCTTCTCAACTTCTAAGTCTTGCGCCGTCAATTTAAACCCTTGACGAATCTTTTCGTTCACCCCTTCGGTTTGCAACAACCCCTTGCGATACTTGGAATTTGCTTCAGTCGTGGCGAGAATGCGATCGCCAACTTGCTCGGTAGCGATCGCAAGTTCGCTCATGGGCTTAATTAGCGAATCTGCTTCCCGGTTTTTGGCAATCTCCCCAAAACCCGAACCGATAGATTTGCCTTGGGCTAAGTCCTTAAATATCCCCCCGATAGCGGCATATCCCACCGTATTAACAATATTATCGATGCCGCCACCCAGCCAACCGGGGATTTTAGTAACGAACTCTTTAGCGCTATCTAAAACCCCTTGGTCAGGCTTTCCTGGCGCGCCTTGACGAATTGCGTCGAGTTGGCTTTTGAGTGCGGCTAATTTTTCTTTACTGATGTCGCTACCTTTAGCAACTTCTTTTAAAGAGATTGAAAGCTGATTGAACTGTCCCGACGTTAAGTCTCCAGAACTTCTCAACTGCTGCAACTGTTCTCGCAACGGTTTAAGTTGATCTGGAAGTGCTGCGGTGGGTGCGACGACATCTTTATTGAGCGACTTGTTAATCGCTTGGCCAATTTGTTTAAATGGCGTGGCAACGGTGTCAGTCGCTTGTTGTAGGAAGGATTTATCTGGTTGAACTTGGGGTAAATTCAGTTTTGCAATCTGTGCCGAACGCTTGTTTGGATCGACGTTATTAAGAGATTCTTCTAATGAGTTTATCTGCCCTTTAAAATTCAACAACCGCTCATCTTTACCAAGCTGCTTTTGCAATTCATCTTGCTTGGTGCGAGCTTCTTCAAAGGCTTTAGCTAGATCCCTAGAGGCTGCCCCCAATCCCCAAATCTGATCTCGAAGCAAGAACGCACCCGCGCCTACTACTCCCAGCAAAGGAGCTAACGGGCCAAGCGTGCCGACTAGAGTGGAAAAAGCGGGGATTGCAGCCTTTTTCACCGTTTTCACTAACCCACCAATTTCCATTGCCCCAGCCGCACCAACCCCCTGCAATCCTTTTTCCGTTATGCTGATTGTTTTGTTAAGTGCGACGTTGGCTACAGATAGCGCCTTCTTGATGTTGATTTCTGAAGCCAACAACTTATTGACCGCCCCTAGTGGCCCCGAAGTGGCGAAAACAATATTGTTTCCAAACAGCCTTGTTTGAGCTAGTCCTTTCTCTGCCAGCTCTGCTGCCACAACTGTTGCTGTATGAGCCTTGGTCGCAACGGTTGCTGCCGTTACCGCTTGCGCTCCTTGGGCGATCGCGGCGGTCTGCACTTGCGTGGTTTTGGGGTCGGGGAAAAGTTCGAGTTGAACGTATTGAGGTTGTTGATTGGACAACGCTCCAGCTAACGCAGTTTGTGCGGTTTGTACCTGCGATTGAATTGAATTCGCAATTTGTGCAACTTGGGCTTTTCTATCTATATAAGGAGTAGTATCAAACAAATCTAGTTGTCTGGGCGCATTACCAAGAGCAATATTGTTTATATCCTGCTTAATTGCCGAACCTAGACTGCTGGCAGAATTAGCGATCGCGTTAATAGTTTGATTGTTCTGAACTAAATTCTGAGCTTGCGCTTTTAAGTTTTGTGCGGTGTTGGACGAGGCGATCGCGCCAAAAAATGCCTGCACTTTTCCGGTTGCGGTCTGCGCGATGTTGCCGGTGGAAGCGATCGCCGAATTCACCGACTGAAACCCAGACACGTTCGCTTGAATAATCGCGCCTGCCTTCTCTTGAACGCCAGATAAAACTTTGGTCACCACCGACTGTTTTTGTACCGCTGCTGCCGTTGCCTCGGCAGAAAGTCGCCACCTCTGATCTATCCCCAACACTTGCAACCCAGCCGCAAACAATCCTTGACGTTGGGTGATTAAATTTTTAACAACTCCAATCTCGTTCCCCAATTGACCGGAAAGCGCTAGCGAGATTAACCTCACCTGCATGTAAGAATTAATCAGACTTAAGCCAGTCTGCCCTAATATCCCCAGCGCGTTACTGGCAGCGAAGCTGGTTATTTTTAAGCTGATAAACGTACCAATTGCTTGCTTGACTGGTTCGGGAAGGTTGGCAAAAAACGATGCCATGCGTTCCAGCGTAGCGATACCCGGTTCAAACACTGGCGCGAGGGATTGACCTACGCCGATCACCAATTCTTGGAAACGGTTGGCAATTTGAGCGAAGCGGGAAACGAGATCGCTAGTTGCGATCTCAAATACATCGTTCAATCCTTGTTCCGTTGCCGACGCTACCGAGCCAAGGGTGTTTTTTAACTTGTTCCCATCTTCTGCTAGTAAGGCGATCGCGGTTCTGAACGCTAAATCTTCCGGCAGTATCTCCGATAATACTTGCGGACTTTTTCCTGCCGCTTCCCACAGATCTAGTAATGCTTGGGTAAACCCTTTAGCTTGAATTTCGGCAGTATCAAACCTAATCTTCTGCCCGTTCAAAGATAGTTTGGCGAGCGCTTTTTCTGCTTCGGGAGTTTTGTTGATGATGTTCGCCGACAATCGCTCAATCCCTGTTAGCGACTGCAACGTGCTAATCCCTTGAGTTGTGAGTACGGCAACCGACGCGCTTAAATTATCTAAGTCTATGTTCGCTTGCTTGGCACTTTTTGCAGTTTGTCCAAACCCTTGGGATAATTCTTGGATTGTGGTCAAACCGCTTTCGACGATCGCATTTAATTTAGCTGCTGTTATTCCAGACTTATCCGCTCCTTCTTCATAGGCGTTGAGAGTTTTGGTTAGTAGCTTCAGGGTTTCCGCGCTGTCGGCATACATTCCCCCCGCCTGCCCAATCCCGATCAGTTTCGCACCATCGGCTAGCACTTTTTGCGAATCAGCCGCTTTGGTGAAGCCAGAAGACAAAACTTCATATTGCCCGGTCAGCGCTTCGGTTGATGAAACCGAGTTTTTTAACTCGGCGTTCACCATCTTCTGAACTTGCAGCGCGTTTTCCATCCGTTCGGATTGGTTAGCTCGCTTCGCTCCCCCAAATTCATCGAAGTTGACCGAGCTGCGAAGAATCGTTCCTGCCCTAGAGGATGCTTGCTCAAATCTATTCAGTGCTGTCACTGCCGAAACTGCAAGCCCTTCCGCCGCTTCTCTCGATCCAGAAATCGCCTCGGTGATACCGCGAAACTGTTCGATCGATTGGGTGCTAACGCCGGACGAATTCATCAGCGCTAGCGTTTGGGGGATGTTCGCAAACTCTCGAATTGCATCGCGCACCCCGACAACGGCAGTAGTAGCTTGGGCTGCCCAGAACGAAATGTCCGACGCTGTGGAGAGCGCCTTCACTGCTACCGAATTAACCGCGACTACCTGCTTGAGCGAATCCGCTAGTCCTTGCGCGCTTTTTTGCCCCAGCACCATCTGGGTGAAAGATGACGACGATGCTTTCTCTAGCCCCTTAAAGCCAAATTGCAACGCGGTGGCAGCAAGGCTGAGGTTGGTCATTACCCCAGAAACTTGATTAACGGTAGCGACAATGCCGCCGTCTTCGGCTTTGAGCTTGATGGTTGCGGTTGATTCCACGGGCTTGGTATGTTTCGGCTAACACTTATTTAATTGTCTATGTCTCGCAAGCAAATTGGTTTGGCGATCGCCCTCTTCCTCCTGTTCTGTTGGGGGTATTATCTGTGGCAGCAGCGGCAACCGGGAGAGGAATTGGAGCGATCGCGCAAGCAGCTAAATCAGGAACAAAGGGAGATAATGCGGCGATACTGCCAGTCCGAGGCGATCCGCGCCAATCCTAGTCGAAAGGATCGGGAAGATTGTAAGGATTTTTGGTAAACGTGCGGAGCGTCGCACTTTTGGCGATTCTCCAAAATATTTCACCCCACCCCTTGACACATCCTCTTAAAGGTAATGCTATTAAGACATCAAGATAAGGTGAATGAAATGGATGCCCTCCAGAAAGTTTCAACTTACCTCGGAATTACACACAGCCCAATCAAGGTTCGGGAATGGGCTTATGTGTACTGGGTGCATGTTGAAGGGAGGAAGCCCACCTTTCTTTCCAAAAAGATGGTGGACAGAGCTGCGTTCATTAAAGTTTCCCACACAATCGGAGGAGACGCCTTAATTTTGGATCGAAAAACAGGCAGAGCGTTCATTGCTCGCGAGCCTGGAATGTATGGGCTTGGCACTTGGGGAGTGAAAGAGATCGAACCAGGGCAAGTCAAGCTTACTCTCGATTACTCGGACATTCGCAAACCGAAGGAGAAATTCGAGGTAAAGATGTCTAACAAGCCCAAAACGGTACGGGAATTGATGATTCTCAAATTCTGTAGGTCGGGTTATCTAGAAGGATAGAAAAATGGACGAGTTTTTTATTAACAGCCTGACGCTCCAGGATTTGCTGGAGCTAGATTGGGAAGAAGGAGAAGGTCTTTGGGAGGAGAGCGATCGCACGCTCGACAAGGAAGATGTCGATACAATTTTCAGTTGTTCGGCACCTCCAAATTTGGCAAACCCAGAACAGTATGAGCGGTTTTGGGTTAACACAACTAACCACGAGTATTACGGATTGAAGGGAAGTCAAATCCTTTTGATTCCTCGCTCGGCGTGGATGCTTCCGGTCGAGTATCAACGATGGATGGTGGAGCGGTGGAACAAAAATTCAGACTAGAAGCGAACAACTTCGACTGGATGGCTAGAAGGCTAACTCCAAGGAGATTCTATCCTCCAAAAAGGGATATTTACCAACATATCGGCGATCGCCCGCTAACGAACGCCGATGTCAACCCCAAGCCGGTTAAGCTAATCGAAATCCCCGATATTGAAGCAATTGGGGTGCAGGTGGGAAAGTATAAAGGCAACCTATGCTTGCTGTTGCAGCTAGGGCTGTCTTACCCGTTTCGCGAGGACTGCCTTGTTCTAGCAAGAAAAAGCAAGGCGCAATGGAATGACACTTTCAACCTCTGGGAAATTCCGATATTTTCTCAACACAAGAAAGTGGCTTTGCAAGAGGCATGGGGGTGGCTCGAGCAACTTTTCTTTGAACTTAACTGGAACTTTGCTGTTGTTCCAATTTACTGGAACTATTCTGTCCCTGATTCGGTTATCTCAGGGTTAAGAAAAAAGCTTGACCAGCTAAATTCTTTTTGGGAAACAGGGGAGGTTGCCTATCAACATTTCTCCCAACCCGCTTTAGTTTACTCTAGCTACTCAAGGGCAGAGCTACAAGATAAAGCCTTAGATAGTTTTTATTCGCTTTATCCACCTGGCACTCAATTTGAAAAGGAGATTATCCTAGAGCGAACATGCGTAAACTATCTTAGGCACAAAGAAAGCGCATATCACTTGCTTTTGGCGGCAGAAGGATCTAAGCGTAGTTATTCAGAATACCTGGCAGTATTCCGAAAGATCAACAAGGCGATCGCGGTGGCTTATCCTTGGTTAAGTCAAGAGTGTGAAAGGCAAAATTTGTTGAAGACACATGATGAACAAGTCTGGCAACAAGCGGGGTACTAGCCCGCGCAGCCACGGGAACCATAACAAGGGAGGAAAGAAAAAAACTTCTGTATCGCTTCTTTACTCCACCATCAAGGAAGCGAAAAAGTTAGGGGACAATCTGTCGGACGGAATAGACAAGTTGTTCTCAACTCTGCCGGTGTTTAGGAAAGCCAAAATTGTTATCGAATTATCGCTTGACTATTTACCCGAAGACAAGAAAGCGATCGCGAAATCTGTCTTGTTTGAGCTTGAAGATCTAGAGATTGAGCAAGCTTATGAAGAGGTAAAAGTTTGTGGGGAAGCGATCGCACCTTCCGCGATCAAAGTTGGAGATAGTTACATTGTTTAAGGAGAAAAAGATGAATTCCCAAAAAACCCAGAAAGTAAAAGTGTATCACAGTGAAAACTTTTGGGACGGAGATAAAGAAATTATCTCCCGCAAAGACATTTACTGTAAGGGGGGAGACAAAATAGAACTGATTCTCGTCAACACAGGAAACGAACATGCACAATACTTTTTGAACCAGTACGAAACAAATTTCAATGGCGAAGAAATTGCCGACTGGTACTACGAGCGCTTAGCAATAGATAATTTAAACCTTGATCCGCACGGGGAGTGGGAACTGTTGTGGTTGGCGCCGCAAACGATGTTCTGCTCTGACAATGTCGCTCTTGTGGTTAAAAAGTCTCACAAAATTAAAGGCGAAATTTATTTTGAGCCATTAATATTTCCGCTTCTGACTCCGGCGTTAGCACTTGCTTCGTAACAAACAAGCGATCTCCCAGACATATTGTAGACCAACAAGCTCGCAAAACCAGTAAGGAATGCTGGATACGGAGTGATTCACATAAGCCCACCTGTAAGCACTGAAACAAAAGCCCAAATCCATTTACTAAGCGACGACATTGACTCGATCGAGTCAAAACTTGAATTTCTCGGAGGAAATGCGTACCACTACGCGATCGGCACTCCAAAAAATCCAATCGATACTTCTGTGTTGATGCGACCTGGGACTTGGCATAACGCCGAATTGTTAACAGTCGCGATCGCCAACTTACTCGCTTAATCACCAATAAAAAAGGGAAAGCTGCACTTGGCTTTCCCTTTTTTGCATTTCAGAATCTATAAGTTTCCACTAATTCGACCAACAACACAGCAAAGTTAAACTTTGTCCTCTGCTAATCGCGTTCTTTGATAATAAAGTCAATCCGCGATCGCAGCAACCTTTTTTGGTGCGAACGACAAATCGAGGGGCGCTGCGATCGCGTCTGACTGCGCGATCGCTACGATCTCCGTTCTTGTGCTAACTCATGTTTTCCCCAACATTTCTATAACTTCATTTAACGTTACATCGCTTAGGGCAACCTGCTCTATTTCATTGTTAAGCACTTTCCCTGCGACTGACTCCCTCAATCGCCAAGGATTCTCGGTTGCAATAATAGCTGCATCGCCAGCATCCGGACTGCGCTTGATTCTAGCTCTAGTTTTAGGCTTCTCTTCGGTTTTAATCTGCCCTGACGTTAGTAGCTGATAGCGAATTGAAGACAAGTCTTCAAACAGCCTTTCTTCAATTTCTCCTAACGGCGCGATCGCCATTTCCCCGCGTCGCAGCGATTCGCGAAATTCCCAGTACAACTCGGTTTTCCGATCCTTGTACTGGGCTTTATTTTCTGCTGACGCCCCAAAGCTGCAACCAGTAGCGAGGTGACCCGATTCCAGCAAGCTCGCCAAAGTTCCCGCGCCGACGCCAGTGCGGTCAATTGCGATTTGTACTGCGCCTCCCAGCGACGATGCCTCTTTCGCTAGCACGCGCGCAAACCGGGTAACATCTTCGCGATCGCCTTTCGTTGCATAAGTCGCAACTTTGTACAGCACCGGCCCTCGCCACAGCGCCAACCCGTGATCGTCGCCGCCATCGCCCACATCTCCACCTAATCGCCAATCGTAGGTAGCGGCTAGATTGTCCCAATAATCGGGATTGTCATCGTAGCGACGCCTTGCTTCCAAGAGCCAACTCAAAGGAACGATTCCTTCAACATCGTCGGCGGGAAATAACCCCTCAACCCGGGCCATCCAAAATGGGGAATTCTCCCCATATCTAGTCCGCGCCTCTTCAATCCATTGCACCGAAACTGCGCCAGGGATGCGATCGCGGTAAGCTTCCGCCCATCGATCTTGGGAAAGCACTTCTCCCTTTGGATCTAAAATCCATTTCGCAACCTCTGGCTTTAACCTTCCCGTCGCCGTGTATGCCCAGCTAACGTTGGGATGATTCCACGCTGGAATGCGGATATGCGATCGCACGCAAGCTTTATAAAACGGCGTACCTTTCCTTAATGGGTTGCCGATTCTTAAGAGTCGGTTATGCGCGCCAGTGACGCAAGACTGCGCGCCGGAATCTATTTCTTCCGAAATGCCGGAACTTTCATCAATTACGATTAGCAGGCGATCGCTGTGTATCCCCTGGAAGGCGTCGGAACTTGTGTGTTTCGCGGTGAACCCAAATGCGTGGGCGCTTTCATCAACGCGCAGAAACAGTACGCCGCGCTCTCCGCCTAGCTTCTTCCTCCGCTTATCGTAAACTTTGCGGATCTCGCCCCAGAGGATTTTATTAACTTGGCGCGCTGTTGGGGCGGTAGTGATTGCCAACCCGCCGACGCAAAACACCCACCAAATTACTAACCGAGCGCTCAGGAACGACTTCCCCGAACCGTGGCAAGCTTGAACGTTGGTTTCCCGATTTTCGACGACGCTTTGGGCGATCGCTTTCTGCTCTGCGGTTAGATTTTCCTTCAGCTCCTTCTCGATAAATCCAACGGGGTCGAGGGCATATTTTTTAAAGTCGATTTTGCTGGATTTTCCCGACAGAATACCATTGCCATTTTTTGTGCAATCGATTAGATCAATTACTGCGCTTTGCTTTCTCACCCATCTCTTCCTCCCATCGCCGCATTGCAATTTCGCAGTAATAGGGCATCAATTCTGCCGCGCATACCGTTCGGTCGCTTTGCATTTGTTCGGCAGCCAAAACCGAAATCCCAGAGCCGAAGAACGGATCGAAAATTAAGTCCGACGCCGAACCGTACTTATCAAACGCCCATACTGCTAACTCAATTGGTTTTTGGGTGGGATGAACGCGCCTTCGACCTACCTCTGACTCCCGCCAAGCACCCAACCATAAATGCCAAAACACCCGCACCGCCAAAGGCTTGTTGACATAGGCAAGCTCGGCATCGGCGAAATTAATTCCCTCGAAGTCCCCTTTCTCGGTTTTCTTGTCCCAGACGATCCAGCAACTAGATCCGGGAAGGGCGAAGCTGTAGTTGTTTGCACCCCACCAAATTTGAGTGGCAGAAGCGAATTGCTGGCAGAATTTGAAACTGTTGATGGCTGTGGTTGTATCCTCGTCCCCGGCGATCGCGGGAGACATTATCCCGCGATCGCCGATCTTCCCATCTTTGTTCTGAATCTTAATCCCGTAGGGTGGATCTGCCCAGATAAAGTTGGGCAATTGTCCTGCCAGCAATTTACCCACCAACTCGCTATCGGTAGAGTCGCCGCAAAGTAACCTGTGCTTCCCTAGTTGCCAAATCTCTCCCGGTTGGCAGCGGGGAACGATCTCTACTTCTTCCTGTTGCTCTTTATTTTTGGCCTTACCAATTGGATGCTCTTGTTGCTCTAGCCCCTCAATCAGCGCGTTCAGTTCGGCTTCATCCCAGTATTCTGAGAGATCGACCTCTTGTTGAATCTGCTGCAATACTTCCAGATCCCACTCCAGGTTTAACTCTTGTACCCGGTTGTCGGCGATCGCGAGTTCTTTGGCGATCGCGTCTGACTCTAGATCGAGATCGGTGCGTTGAACGGCAACTAACTTCGTACCATCTGAGGGGACGACAATGACCTCTTGTATCCCAATTTGCTTGGCAACCTCCATCGTTTTGTTTCCCGCGATGATATTGCCGTGCTTGTCCACAACTATCGATCTCCCAGCGCCAACATTCTTTAGGGACGCAGTTAATGCCGCTCTCCCCTTGTCGGTTCCTTTATTGGCGCTTCTCTTGTCGGGCGTAAAGTCAGACAAACAATGCCTACCAAAACTTAAACGATCCTGCACCGCGATGTTCCTCTGGTAAATAGACTTTAGTTAGATCTTATTGACCGTAAATAGACTTTAGCTAGACTTTGGTTAGACGATTTCGCTTAGTTTTTGCACGATGGCTCGACCCCTTTGCTTAAAATACCCCCAGCAAGTAGAAATTGCCGATTTAATTTTGGACGGCGTAACGTACCATGAAATTGCTCGGCAATTTGGCGTTAGTCGCGCAACTATCGCTACTCTTGCCTGTACCTCGGAATTTAAGCAGCTTTTGAGCGATCGCGAGGCCGTACTAAAAGAAGCCGCCATCCGCGAACTTTCCATCGACAAAGACAGGGAACGCGGGATACAAGAACTTGAGCAGTACCGAAATCGACGAAAGCAGTCTGCGATCGCGAGCCAAGTATTCGGAATCAGCGGGTTGCAGAAATTGAAGCAATATTTTGATGCAATGGATCTTCAGCAGCTTGCGCCCAAAGACGTGGCTGCGTTGATTAGAGCCTTTTCAACCCTGGTGCAGGATGGATCGAACTCAGAAGCCGAGTACCTGGGACTAGACAAACTTGTTGCTTACTTCAAGTCAGAGCAATCTAAGGATAGCGACTAGAACTGGGGAAGAAATAAAGAGCGTTTTTCTTAAAAATATTGCAAAAGATTTCGATATCTTGAACGGTGATACTTCTATATCCCAGTTCTTTTTTGGAATATGCCGAAACTGTATATCCGGTGAGTTTAGCCGCTTGCTCTTGAGACAAGCCAGCCTCAATCCTCGCCTGTTTGACGCGGTTGCGTAGTGCGATAGATAGCGTGTCAATCGTTGCTTCCATTCTTCTAGTTTGTGCTGGCTCGATCTGTGCTTGGTTTCATTATCTCCAATATATATCCGCATACGATTGTTTTAGCTAGGAGGAAGTCTTTATGCTGCACCATTTCGATACTGGAGGTGCTGGATTATGTAGTTTTGATTCAACCGCAGATGGCGTGTTGTATAAAGATGCCTTGTTATTGCCTGAAGGTACGCACACCGATAACAAGGGCAACATCCATCACTTTCCCGCTGCGTTAATACAAAGGTTCGCTACGAATACCAACGCTGCCCTAGATCGCGGTGAAGAGGTTCCCTTTATCACCGATCACTCGAAAGAGTTGTTTGCTGGTGGGCAGTTTAAGCGCTTGGGCGAATTGGCGGGTCGGGTTGAGTGTCGGGCGATCGCGCCAAGCGACCTACCCGACCCCAAGATGACCCACTTACTGGGCAAGATCGGAGCCTTCGCTAGGGTGGCGATTCGCGATCAGGTTGATAAAGTGCAGAAGGGGTTGATTAAGCGCTTGTCACCTGGCATAGATCTGCAACATCAAAAGTTTGGCGAAATCTCTGCCGTGTTGTTCCCGGCAATCAATGGGCCATCGTTGTTGTTCGCGCAATTTAGCCTCGACTACACCGAAGCTAAGAAGCAGGTTGAAGCCAACGACGAATTGAAACAGAAGGCTCAAAAGTGCTTTGAGATCTTGTGGAGCGTCTTGACTCAGATCGAACGCACTTCTCCCGAACAGTTAATGGGATTGGACGTTAAAGGCTTGAAGCGCAATGCGCTCAGCGCTTTTCACAAGGATTTGAGCGAGTTGCTGGGAGTAGAAGATGTGGCGATCGCGCCTCCTCAAATCCCAGTTGCACCTCCACCAGCCAACCCTTACACGCCCAACCTCTACGACCCCAACACCCCCTCTCTGCCACCTGGTCAGCCCAAGACAGGTCAAACCCCTGGCGAGTACAGTTCAAATTTAAAAAGCCGAGCCGACTTTGGGCGGAAGTCTCGCTATAGCAGTAATGGAGTTAAGTAAATGTCCTATTCAATGTTCACTTTGGGCAAAATTGAGGCTTCTGCTGAATTTAGCGTCGGCGGAGCTGTTGATAAAGCCATTGGCGCGGTTGGGCGAGGTGCAAAAAAAACCGGGCAAGTGGTGTGGGCAACCAGCAAGAGAGGCGTTAGGTATGCTCGTCGCGTTGGTGCGCGTGTTGGCGGTGCGGTCATGTCTGGAGCAAAAACTGCGGCGCGTCACGTTCGCGCTCACGGTGGCAAGTACGCCATTGGTGCGGGCGCGCTAGCTGCTGGTGCGGGTGCTGCCGGATATTTAGCTAACAAAAACAGGAACGAATATTCTTCTAACCCTTACCTCGCTGAGTTTGCACGACTAAGAAAGCAAGCCCCTGCATCTTCGCCTGCGCCAGCTAGAAAACCTCCAGGCAGATCTGCAAACGTGCCTGATGCTGTCACTTCAGTTAGGCGATCGCCCACAGGTTCGAGCAGGACGGTTGGAGGCAAGGTGGATCGCGCGATCAATGCTGCGCGTAGAGGAGATAGTAAGGTTGGTCAGACGATCTGGGCAACCAGCAAGAAAGGCGTTAGGTATGCCCGTCGCGTTGGTCAACGAGTTGGCGGTGCGGTGATGTCTGGAGCAAAAACTGCGGCGCGTCACGTTCGCGCTCACGGTGGCAAGTACGCGATTGGTGCGGGTGCGCTAGCTGCTGGTGCGGGTGCTGCCGGATATTTAGCCAACAGAAACAGGAACGAATATTCTTCCAATCCTTACCTCGTTGAGTTTAATTCAAAAAAAAAGTCACTCAAAAGAAGAGCGATCGCCCGGTAATCGCCTACATTGGCGGCAAAATTAGCGGCAGATTGGGAGCGGGGTTGCCTGGATTGAAGTCTAAAAAGGCGGGACAAATTATATAGGTAAAAACCAAAAAAGGGAAACAATATGCTCGCAGGGTTAGTAGTAGATTTCCACGAATAGGAATAGGCGGAGGAATTGGGCATACATTTATTCTTCGAGGCAGCAAACCCGACAAGTAAGGAAGTTGTTTATGCAAACAATGACAATACAGGAGGCGATCGCGGAAATTTGCACGCCCCCAGAGTACGAAGAAATCGAAGCGTTAGACATTGATTACGCCGAGCAAAGGCAAGCGATTAAAGCCATCCTTGCTTCAGAAGAAATGGGCGAGGTGTCAAGCGATGAAGCTGACGAATCAATCGTTAACGTCCTTGAGGATCACAACGAAGCTCAACTCGAAATATTCGATTTAGAACCCGTTGGCATTGAAGGCGACGATGAGGATGAAGAGTCTGAATTTAACGCTGACCTAAGAACGGTTAGCTTCTCTGCTGGCTTTGGGCAAATGTTGGCAGAGTTGATCGATTCTTCCTACGAAAATGTTGACGACGCGATCGCCGACATCGCAACCCAAACCGGAATCGAAGCGGATGATATCCCCTTGATGTTATCTGGGCAACTCGTGCCGGATCAATCTGGCTTGGAAGCGATCGCTGAATTGTTTGCAGTTCTGCAAAATAACGAGCAAGCGTACCAAGAGTTTATGTTGCTTGGTAACAACGCCTACGGTGAAGCGATCGCCGAAACCGAACCGGAGCCAGAGCCTGAACCTGTGGCGACAATGAGCGCGGACATGCGGCTGCGGGCAGAGTTTGCTGCATTGCAAGAGCGGGAAACGATCGGCGACAACCTTCGTAACATTGAGCGCGCTTGCGATCGCATGGTGTCGGAAGGTAGGTTAACTCCTTACGAGCGTCAGTTGTTGTTGGGTGAGTTTGAGGAACGAGGCGATCGCGTGGCTGCGTTTTCGGTGGCGTGCGAACAAGAAGGTATCGCCCCATCTCAGCAACTAGATCGGATCAATTTCTATCTCTACGTTGCCAACCAACGCGGCGATATCGCGCTATTTTCTCAACCTGCGCTAGAACCCCTGACCCCAGTACTCGATCAAGAGTCGGTTTCGTTCGTGGGGGAATATCGCGATCGCAAAGGTTTCGATAGCTGCATGTAAAGGTGCGTAGCGCCGCACGTTTGTGGAGGTTTTGTGACTTTAGCTCAAAGAAAAACTTACAGATTTGAACGCACCGTACTCTACAACAACGTGATTACCGAAAGTCTTTACGGCGTTAGTTTGAGTCCGGATCGCGTGCCGACAATTGGCGGAGTGAAGCGCATTCTGGCAGGTTCATTCCTGGCGGCGGGAGAGAGAATTCTTCCCCGCGCTACAATCGCCAGTCCCTACGCTTCGGGCGGGGCAACTGTTATCACCAACAACCCTTGGGTATTTCAGGTGGGTGACGTGCTGCGCGCAATCGGCACGCCCAACTCGACCCCGCAGCAAGAGTGGGAAGCTGTAACAGCCGGAACGGCTACCCCGTTAGGTACGGTGACGGCAATTAATAATTTGTCGGTCAAACAGAAAACCGTGCTGACGCCAAACAGCGTCGCGGTTGGTAATATCTTCCGCATCACCGTTGATGGAGCGGCGATCGCCTTCATCGCTACTGCTGCCAGTACAGCAAACGTAACTGCCGGGTTAAAAGCTGCTTTCGATTTGGCGAGGGGATCGACATCTTCGCTGCAAGATATCGATGCGGCGGATACAGGCACGACTCTGGAACTGACCCATACCGAAGAAGGGGAGATCTTTACCGTCGTTCCTAGCGTGTTGCAGGGAACGGCGGGAACTCTGGGGACGATGACGGCAGCGATCGCCACTCCCGTAGGGGCGCTGACGATAACTCCGGCTGGAGGGAACGGCAACTTAGCGATCGGCTCGAAGGTTGGCGCGATCGCTGACGTGCCTTTAGGGATAATCGCCCACGATTATTGGTTCACGGATTCAGGAGACGGACTCCATTACAGCAGGGATTTCGCTGCCTACAACAAAGCAGCGATTTACTCAAAGGGCTTGCCTTATCTTGACGGACACTTAGTGCGCGCGCTCCCTGGCCTATCCTTTATTCCTGCTTATGGTACGTAAAAATGTCTATTGCTGCTTTTTTAAATTCGGGTCGGATTCAGACAAAGGTGCAGGCGGTCATCGACAATACCCACGCCTTTTTGGTTGACCCAGAGAAAGAGAACTTCCTCAAGCAAATGGGGAAGACGCCAGACCCTAAAATGCTCGGTCAGTTTGCGCTGATGGATGAATATGCGCCCATTGAGCTGTCTGACGACTTTCGGGTTTTGGAATATTTGATCGTCAGGAACATGGCGATCGCTTCGGTCATCGCCACTGGACAAGAAATTCCTCAAACTCGAATCGGGCAACTGCTGAAGTTTGAAGGAACTTTTGGTAAGTTGGCAATCTCTCACGTCTTCGACGAGGAAGATGAAATCCGGATGTTGGAGTTAGCAAAAATGACTTCAATGCCCACAGCTTTTGTCGATATGTTGGTGGGTTCTGTTGACGCCCTACAACCTAGAATAATTAAGCTCGCTAACGTTTTGACTTGGCAAGCCTTTTATCAAGGGTTTGTTGATTTTACCGATCCTAGAGCGCAAGTTGCTTTTAGGTTGCGCTACAACGCTCCTGTTGAATCGTTTCCAGCTCCTTTGATAGGTAGTGACTTGTGGTCGAATCCGTTAGCCAATGGAATCAGAAACCTACAAGAACATTCAGATGCTTTGTATCACCTGAATGGGTTTTATCCCGACGAGACTGTGATGTCGAAGCGTTTGAGCAGGCAGTTATTAAATCAGACCTCAACTCGCGATTATGCCCTTAGTTTAGGTTTAATTTCTAACATCCCCGGCGCAAACGTGGCGACTGGAGTAGACCTTGTAATTTTGAACAAGTTGTGCGAGCGCTTAGATATTCCCAAAATCCGGATTGATGACGCCGCCTACGAAATAGAAATCGCGCCTAACACCACTATTAAAGGTCGATACTTGCCCGACAATACCTACGCTTTTGTGACTAAAGGCATGGCGAAAAGATTGATGGGGCCAACGATTGAGGGTAAAGGCAAGCCGGGAGTGTTTGTTAAGAGCGAGGAAACAATTAAATCTTCGCCGCCGCAATCTCGCAGCTATGCAGTTGCCAGAATGGTGCCGTTTATTCCCCAACCTAAAGCTTTGGGAGCAAGGAAGGTAGCATGACGATCGATATCAACCAACCCGTCAGGTTGAAGCAGATTTTGGTAGATGGCACCAACATCTACTATCCTCGGACGTATCAGCCTGGGGAACTTCCTGCTGCGTACCTCAACGAATCTTTTGTCGATCAAAGCGAAGGCTTGGTATCTCCAGCAATTAGCTACCAAAATTCAATTCAAGTTCAGGAGGTGAAAATTTCTCCGGTTGATCCCGTGGCTTCTCCTACTTCCTATCCTGGCCCAACTCCGGTTGTCGCGACAAAGAAAGTCGAAATCAACAAAGATCCAGCTACTGCAATTTCTGCGTTACCTGGGATAGGGTCGGCGATCGCGCTCAAGGTAGTCGAGCAGCGAGAGGCTAAACCTTTTGACAATATAGAAGACCTGCAAACACGAGTGCCACTCTCAAAAGGTAGCTGGCAGAAAGTAGCGCCAAATATTGCATTTTAGATTATGGAGTTCACCACTACCGACGCGATCGCTCGCCGCCTGCGCGGAAGGTTAGAAATCCAGGGACAAATGCCTGCGTTTGGTTCTAACCTCGGCGCTAGCCAAATTGATGTCGAATTGCTCGACCAGGTGGGCAATCAAGTCGAGGCTGACTTCAACGCGATCGCCAAGATGATCTATGTCTGGCCTCCACCAGTAAGCGCGATCGCTGCCAGACAAATTGTTGCTGGCATCATCGAACGGTTGGTAATTTCCGAACTTGCTCAAACTCACTTCCAGCAATCTCAAAGTCCCGAAATGGGTGGCGATGCGGGATTTGGGGCGGTGATGAGAAAGCAAGCATTTGAGCAGATTCAAAAATACTTTGGAGGGCATGGAATATTTATTCCCGGAGCCACGGAGCCAACCGAGCCAGCGCAACCAATTTTGCTTCCCGACGTGCCTTTGCTCGACCATGCGCCAGATACAATCACCCGCAATACAACGTTAATCGGTCATCGGCGAACAGCGGAATCGGCAACGATTAATTGGGGTTTTTAAAGTTTTATTTTAACGAGGTAAAGAAAGATGAGTTACGAAGGGATTAGTCCTGCTTTCGCGCAAGCGTTGCTGGGGAAGCTAAATGGGGAAAGCATTTCGGCTCCCGTTGAGGGATGGGAATTAGGACTTTATTCAACGCTGTTTGATGCGGCAGGAGTAGCGATCGAATTAGCTAGCGGATCTTCTCCTGGATACGCACCAGCATTACTAGCTGCTTCGCCTTTGGCGGTTGCAGCACCAGCAGGAAGATTAACCAAGAATGCCACGCCCATCATGTGGCCTATCAATTCCAGCACTAACACGCCTTGGCAGACAGCGATCGCCGTCGCCATCGGCAAAAAAACCGGATCTAGCAGTACCCTACCCAAAGTTTGCGCCTTTGGGAAATTGGACACGGGTTGGAGCAACGACCCTGGCAACCGGCTTTACTATCCGGTGAATCGCTTTCAAATCAGAATGTTTGCGGATGATACCAGGATTTCTCAAGAGGAAGCTGAGGAAAACCTGCAACTATTTCAGGGAGCCGCAATTAATCCGCCCAACCATTACTTTTTGGGATTGGGAGCCGACGTACCGGATAGGCTGGGGAATATCGCAGAAATAACCGACTTGGCGAGGGTGCAGATTCCTTGCGTTGGTGGGACTTGGGTGGCTGGCTCCACCGTTCGACGCCGAACCAATGCCAGCATTTACGAGTTCGTCGCAGCTCCCGCCAACCTGCCAAGAATTAAGTCTTTTGGCTTGTTTACCGATCCTAGAGCCGCTGGAGGGAACGCAGACACAACTAAGCCGCGTTGGTTTGGTGAGGTAACTGCCGAGAAAGTAATTTATTTCGAGGACATTATTGTCATTTTGTCGGGCGGTATGGAGTTGGGACTGTAATGGAAATCGCGCTATCTTCGGTTTTAGATGTCGATACTTCGTCTGCGATCGCGACTTTAAATGAAGTGCGCGCGCTTCATTCTTTGTTAGATGTGGATATTTCAACATCTGCAATTGATGGTGACTTGGTACGGATCGTCAAAGCAATTTTTTCCAAAACAGAAATTGATAATTCAGTTGCGGTCGTTGCTTTGAATCAGTTGCACGCGGTAAAGTCTCGATTGGAGGTTGACACATCAAAAGCGTCGATAGAGTTCCACCTACAAAAAACTGTTGATACGATAATCGACGTTGACAAGTCGGTTGCTACGCTCAACCCTTGCTGCTTGCGAGCTATTGATACAACGCTTGACATTGATAGTTCGCAAGCCAACTTTAAGTTAAACGTGCAGCACGCGATAAAAACTTTAATTGAGGGCGATCGCTCGACGGCAACACTAAAGCACCTGTACTTAAAAAATCCGCCTCTGCCGCCAGAAATCTCTCAATCGGGGATTCAAATTAGGGCTAGCAAGAAAATTCCGTTAAAAAATGCTCAGCTAATTTCTGGGAGCTTTTATTCGTTTGATGCAATCGTGACGGGCGATCGCTTGCAGGGGACTTGCTTGATTTTTACGGTGCGTCAACTGTACGGAGAAAAGCGCCCAATTGTGTTACAGAAATCGACTATCGGAACGCCTGGTGAATTTCTAAACACTTCTCAAGGCAAGGGCGACATCATGATTCAATCAATTACGCCCACGCTCTCCTCTGGGCAGGGTGCGGTGCAAGAAATGATCGCGTCGATTCTCGTCACTCCCGATGATTGGCGTTATTTCTCACGCATTCCCGGCTCTTACGCTTACGATTTGTGGTCAAACGATTTAATGGGAACTTCTTGTCAGTTAGAAGTGGGAACCTTTTCGATTGTGGAGGGCAAATGATAACGGCAGAAGTAATTGGAGGTGCAAAGTTAGATGGATTGGTATTAGATCGCCAGCAATCGGTCACAGTGAGGATTCGCGTCGTTCATACGGGATTGTTGGGAGCAAAGCTAAAGTTCGTTGCCAAAAAACCGGAAAATGCGAACGATCCAGACGATGCTTCGGCAATTATTAATAAGTCAGGAATTCAAGGAGGTGCGGCAAGCGGAATCGAGATCGATACCAGTTCTACTAACACAATTATGGTCGGTAGGATGAAACTTGCTAAGGCAGATACCGAGTTGTTGAATCCGGGTGAAACTTTGCTTTGGGGTATTCAACTTAGCACCTCAGATGGTGAAATCCCCTTGCCAGAGTTGCGAGGGACGCTAACTATTCGCGGCGATTTAGTTAAGGTGACGTGATATGGGATTATCTCTATCTATCGATCCATCTGGTTTGCTTGCTGCTAATCAAGTACTGCAAGAAATCCAACTTAAAGTTAGCGATATTAGCGCTGCTGCCCCAGCAATTAGGTTGTTAATTCAGGAGGATGTAGACTTTAGATTTGCCAACGCTCCTGCCACCGAAACGGGTGGCGAAGTGTATGGCGGAGTGCAGTGGAAATCTTTGTCTGAAGCAAGTTTTGTTCAACGTCCCTACCGTCGCGGCGGACAGCTATTGAGAGACACGGGGGAGTTGATGCAATCGCTAACTGCCGAAGGTCACCCTTATAACATGTTTTTGGTCACCAGTTCCGAAATTGTTTTTGGGACTGCGCTAGCTAAAGCAGGAAAGCTACAGCGCGATCGCCCCTTCATTTTCTGGCATCCGATCTTGGTACAAAAAATTGCCGATTATTTAGCGGGGTGGCTGACTTTATGAGCGAACCTAATCCCGCAATCGATCGGAGTTGCTTGGCGATCGCCGACTACTTAATGAAGCGATTGAACATCGCTTTACAACACGACTACCCGAACGCGATCGCGGTTCGAGACATCGTTTCTTACGATGCGGTAAATCCCGACCTAAGTCGATTTCCGTTGCTTAAGGTATATCGACTTACCGACACTTACGACCTCTATTCCAACGAAACCGACGCGGTAATTGCCTATTGCTTAACCTTCCCCAACCAAGAACAATTACCGGGAATTTTACGTTGGGCAAGCTATCAAATAGTTTCGGCTTTGAGGGATTTTAGCGTTAGCCAAGAAAACTGCCCTGGACTCCGGCTTAATCTAGATCAAATACTAAAAGCTGAATACAGGATTATGGTTAACGAAGTAGCAAATCCGGTCTACGCATTTCTAAGGATTAACTTTCAATTTAAGGAGAATTAAAAATGGTTGCAACAGCAGAAAAGCAATATACAAAAAAATGGGATGGTATTGTCGGTGTAACGATTAGAGATTTAACCGACGACATTATTCACGCCTTGCGGATTCCAATGGATATGGAGCTGAACGAAAATCCCGAAGTTGAAAAGATGAAGGCTCCTAACTTGTTAGGAAGAGAAGCAACGATTGGGTTAAATCAAAAAGGCGTCGATCCAGAACTAACTCTGACTTACTCAGGTAGAAACACCGAACTGTACGCGCTCAGTCGCGGCAGAAAAATGATCGCAACAGCAAACCTTGCAGGGTTCATCCCCCGCAACATGCAAGTTTCTCGCGACACTTACGCTGCGGTTGCCTCTGGAAAGTTAGGATTTGGAGTTGCTGAGGATGCCGATGTTGAAGGCTCGGCAATTAGCGGCACTTCGGGTTTAAGGATTTCGCTCACCCGCCAACCTTTTGCGACTTTCGATCCCATAACCCCCAACAGCTTTGCAATTGGCGCTAACTTTGCCAGAAAATTTAGCAACGACTTAGTGACAAGACGCGCTTACGTTCATTTGTTGATTCCCAATACTTTTACCAACGTGCGGGAAGTGTCGGAAGAGGTTTTAGGGCCACAAGAAATTATCGCGTTAATTCGCAATAGCGACGACGCAACTCTAACTTACGTAACCGCGCCTAACGCTACTATCGATCCTTCTGGAAACGCTATTAACCCTAAAGCCGATAATACGGCAATTAAATTTATCCTCAGCAGCGCTGGGCGATGCGAAGCGTTTTCCATATTTGACGTAGACCAAGAATTATTCTGCGATGCTGCGTAATCTAAAAGTGCGGCGCTTCCGCACTTTTGTTCGTTTTTTAGTTTCTTATATTCGTCGAACTATGCCCGAACTATCTCGCCCATTTTTCAACGTTAACTATTTCAACCCAGACGGTTCGCTCCAGAAAACTCTTACTGTAACCCCAGTGCGCTTGCGCCCCAAAAAAGGAGAACCGGGAGGACAGAAACAGCTAGTCATGCTATATCAATCGTTGCTGGAAGATTTCGCGATCGCGGATACTTCAATCGGCGAAATGCTTGGCGACGATGCAGTGTATGAAAAAATGGCGAAGATTGCTGCAATGCTGCCCGTCGTGGGGCAACCAACGCCTGGGTTTGACATTGAGCCATTGTTTGAATTTGATGACCGAGTGCAGTTGTGTCACATATTTTTTACAGTTTCTATGCTGCCAGACGGTAGTTACTCCTACAAAGACGAAGACGGTAACCAAGTTGGATTCAAACCTAGTCATATAGCTCGAATTCACAATTTAAAGTATTTGGGCAGGATTCGGGAAGCGATGGAAAATCTCGAATCCCTAAAAGCCAAGAAAAATCCCCCAGCAGCGGAGACTTAGAGATCGACTTAATGGCGATGCTGCACGAAGTTTATGGCGCAGAAGGGGCGATCGCCTATTCCGAGATCTACTCCGTGCAGGATCTGAAAGCTCTCCTAGATCAAACCTACGAGCTAAGAAGAGATCCCAAGGAGCGAGAAAGCGAAGAAAGACAGCAAAAAGCTAAACAATGGGTTGAAGAGAACAAAAATAAAATATTGCGGGTTCCTACTGGGGACGGGAACTTCAGCCCCATTCCTTTAGCATTTTTCGCGGAAAGCGATTAACTCTTACCAGCGAGCGATCGCGACATTCAACAGTCTAAAATCATCCTTGTTCTCTACCCCTACAAGCCCCGCTACAGGGGCTTTAAATGTTTGTGCGGTTCCGTAAACGCATTGATTGGTCTGATTAACTGACTGAGGTTTAACGGAATACTCAACCCGCCGATCGGTTTGATCGACGGTGTAACAATGGTTGTCTAGCAAAAATTGGTCTAGCGGTTTTTGTCCTTGGGGCGTGGCAAAGCTTTGATTTGCTGTCACTTCTGACAGGCTTCTGCCGTTGTTTAGCAACAGCTTGTATCTGGCGATCGCTGCCACCGTACAAGGATCTACACCCAATTGTTGATAGTTCAACTCAACATTGTAAGTTGAATACAAAAATCGTAGCGGATCTCGCGGTTCCACAGGTGGTAATTCAGGATATGAATAATTTTTCTCGTCTGCATCACCTTGTGCGTTTTTGGCTTTTTCTATTTTAACAACTTGCTTATTGTTTAAATCGCACTTCAACGCGACATAAGACATCTTGCTGTATCGGCTGCCAGATTTTTCTTGCCTAACCCAGACGCGGAATTTCCCAGAGTAAAAAGTCACCCACCAATCGTAATCGTCGGGTTCGACGTCTGCGATCGCTAAAGTAGGCGATTGCGCTACTCCCGTAGCAATAACAAGTTTTGGCATAATTAACCTATGACACCAGAAGAAATTGCTAGAAGAATTGCCGAATTAATTAAACAGCAGGGGATAGAAATCCCCCAAGAAACTGACGCTCAAACAACGCGCGATCGCATTATATTTCAACGTCACTATAGAAATCAACGCCGCAACGTAGATCCGAAGATTGCTAGCTTGTCGATGTTTGAGCAGGAAGCGATCGCTTCTCTTGCGATTTTTGAGCAATCCCAAATAGCGAGTTTGTCAGTCTTTGTAGATAACTCAAAGTTGTTCGGTGACCTAGTTTTATACACCCGCATTCAAAAAGCAGTGTGGCAAGGTAATGGCGCCTGTCCTGTTAACCCGCCGCCACCACCACCCGGACCTCCAGCGCCACCGCCGCCACCGCCGCCGCCACCGTTAAGACCGCCATATTACTATTGTGAAAAAGGATGGTTCAAAGCACTCAAAGATGGCGCTTTGATAAGTCGGGCAGAATACATTAATTCAATCCCTACTTTTTGGAGCGCAGGATATACTTCTTATGGCGTAAGAAGGGGAATTGAAGGATACATATTATCTCGCTACATCTCCAAACAAAAAGGAGAAAGTTCGGCAACGCTAAAATTGTGGCTGACTGAGTACAACATAGCTATTGGCAGAGGGGATAGTGCTACTGCAAATGTATTCAGGAACTTGCTCAATGGAGCTTGCGATTTAACGACTCATTCAGGCTCTCAGCGTTGGTATCCGCAAGGAGTATCAAACGTTCCTTGGTATTTAATTTCAGAAGGCTACGCGACATCGCCGCCCCCGCCACCTGGGAATGGATTTGAATTAACTTATGAAAATTGCTACGAAGTTCGCGATACGTATGTGCCATCAACCGAGACGGGAAGCTCTACTGACGATCCGGGAGATGAGCCGAATGGCGATATTTACACGCGGATTATTTCAATCAGTGGACCACATTTGCCAATTGAATTATTGAGGATGCGGATGTCGGAGGCATTCTCAGTAGAGTGGTCAATTGCTAACGATTCTCCTGATGACGCAGAATGGTATTTTAAAATTCACTACGGCACTAAATCAACAGGGGGATGGTGCAGTACGAGGTATATTTATTTAAAAAACTTCCAAATTTTGCAAAGCGCTGACTATTTGCCTCCAGGGCCATTATTGCCGCCCAGTCAAGAAGTGCCAATCATTGAGTTTAAAGACTTAAATTCAACTTCGCTGCTGCCTATTTCCACTTTAAATTACAGGCTTAGAACAATGAGCCAAAAGCTTAATGTCAAGTATCAAAAGCCTAATGGAAGGCAAGTGGTAGAAGAAACCTGCATATATACAACTAATATCCCGATCGCAGAAAACGACTACGAGGTCAGAAGACACATTGGAGTATGGATACCTTCCAGGTTGAGGCCGCGATTTTAATTCCCTGTTTTAACGCCGCGACTCATTTAAAACAATGCCTGGAGTCAGCGATCGCGCAGCGTGCCGAAGGGCATATCGCGCAGCGATACCCCATCTTACTGTGTGACGATGGCTCAACCGATAACTCTCTTGAGATAGCAGAATCTTATCCAATCTCGATCGTTAAAAATCAAGTCAATCTTGGAGTGGGTAGAACCAGGCAGCGGTTAGTAGAAGAGTGTCGGCAGGCGTTCAATCCAGAGTTTATTCAATTTTTGGATGCAGACGACTTTCTAATGTGTTCAAACAAAATATCCAATCAGTTAAAAAATAAAAGCGGGGTTGATATTTTAATTGACGCTTTACTCTTGGAATATCCTAACGGCGATCGCAGAACCATTTCTGTTTCGGCAGACTTAAAGAAAGAAGCCCATCGGGGCAGAATATGGCATCTTAACGCCTGCTTGTTCAGATCTTCAGCAATACCCAGATTTAGATATTGCAAGGTTTGCAATGATTCCTTGTTTTTAATCGACTGCTTAAAAGCCGGTTTAATTGCTAGGGAAGTTTCAATCCAGCCTACTTCCGTGTATCGCAAAAACTGGAGCGGAGAGCAAATAACGGCGAACCATCACAGAGAGAGAGAGCAGTTATCCACCACTTTCAGGAGAGAAATTGAGGAGTTAATTTCTGTCGCCAAACCTCAATAGCCCGCTCTTTTTCCGCTCGGTACAGCTCGCTTCCGGGCAAAGTAAAAAACTTTTCTAGCAACGCGATCGCTTCCTCTTGCCAAAGATCGCGATCGTGCGTAACCCCCCCGTTACCAGGAGTTATAAAATCTCCCACTATTTCAACGGGTGCGTAGCCTGCGAGCAGCAAGCGCAGCATCGCATCGCGATCTGAAACTATTCTAAACGCTGGGTCGAACAGCCCAATGGACTCGATCGCGTTGCTAGAAAATATCAACCCCGATCCCACTCCAAGCCCTTTGTAAAGTAGTCGATGAACTACTTGGGGAATCTCGCGATCGACTGAGTACCATTTGGGCAACCGTTGCGGGAAAGGCAAACAAAAACTCCAAGCACGCGAACCTCTTAAAATCTCTACAGCAACCTCTAAATATTGCGAATGCCACAGATCGTCATCATCTAAAATCGCAATCCAATCTCCATTCGCTTTAGGAAAGATTTGATTTCTTGCTGCTGTAGGCCCGATCGAAGTTGCGTTAATTTCAATATTGAACCTAATATTATGTTTTGACAAAAACGCTGATTTTGCTTCTCCCTCGCCAGAAGCATCGTCAACCACAAGAAACTCAATATCTTTGTAAGTTTGCGCGATCGCTGACTCAATAGTTTTTTTAAAATACCTGAAATTTCGCTTACTTACTACCAGTATCGAGATCATAAGTATTTTCTATTCTCCCAAAAAGCGCGATTCTTGTCGCCTAGCACGGCAGCATTTGTACGCTTTCTTTGCCCTTCTTAATACCGAATATCCACCAGCCCGGAGACGATTATCGCTATCACAATCGCACATATTATTTATCCTGAGCATAAGCTTTCCCTGTTCTTATACTATCAAAAGCTTTCTGTGACATCCTCCCCTCCCAAATCAAAGATTATGGGAGGGGCTTCCTAGAATTGCTTCTAAGAACTTCCTGTCTCGTCCGGTGCCACCTAGACTAACAGAGTCAGTCCCCGACGCATCCCGTCCACAGGCAATTTCGTCCACCGTTTGTCCAACGGCAGAGACACCACAATTTCTTACAACTTGAGCGGCTGCTACATCTCTATCTGTCTTGTACCCACACTCAGGACACTCGTGTATCCGAACTGATAAGTTCTTGGATACATGAGCATCACATTCAGGACAAGCCTGTGATGTACCAGCCGCTTCTACTTTGGCAAAATACACTCCACGCTTCCAGCAAACCCAGGATAGTAATTGCAAGAACTGACCCCATCCAGCATCTAAAGTATGCTTACCTAGCATCCCCTTAGCCATGCCCTTGAGATTTAACTGCTCTGCAAATATCATCCCGGCTTGGTCGCAGAGGTGATGAGCCAACTTGAAGTGAAAGTCTTTTCGGGTGTCGTGTATTTGTTCGTGAACCCTAGCTATCTTACGAGCGAGTTTAGTTTTATTCTTAGACCCATTCTTCTTGTGCTTCAATCGGCGTTGTAGCAATTTAAGCTTACGCGCCCGAGCATTAAAGAACTTGGGTCTTTTAATTAACTCACCATCTGATGTCGCTAAGAATTTTTCTAACCCCACATCAATCCCTAACGGGTGTCCTGATGGGGGAGTATCAGGGATATTTACATCAAGCTGCAATGACAGCATGACGTAATATCCTGACGCTTTCTTGACAATTCGAGCTTGCTTTAACTCAAACCCACTAGGGATAGGTCGATGCATATTTACTTCGACCTTACCTAGTTGTGGCAGTTTTATCCAGTCTTGTCCCAGCGGGTCTTTGAGCATCTGAGGGTAAACAAAAGACCGCATCTGTCCGAACTTCTTGAAGCGTGGAAATCCATCTAGAAATGCTGAAAGGGTACTGCCACCATAGCTCTCGCTTGGTGGCAGGGGAATTGAAGCCAACAAAGAAAAAGCGCAGCAACATTATTCTGGAGAGTCTTGAGCTTGCACATAAGCCTTGAGTTGTTCCAGAGTTACGCCACCACAGCTAGAAATGAAATAAGCTCCTGTCCAAAAGACGGGTTTGAAATAGAACTTGTCAACATGAGAGGCAAACTCTTTCCTGATTAGCCTGCTGCTCACTGTTTTTAAATTGTTGACAAACTTACTGACCTGAACCTTGGGATTGTAATCAATTAACAAGTGTACGTGGTCTGACTCCCCGTTAAATTCAACGACGCTACATTCCCACTTAAAGCAGGTATCTCGGAAGATTTGCTCTAGTCTAGCCAGTATTTCCTTGTTGATGACTTTCCTGCGGTATTTAGTTACCAACACTAAGTGAGCCTGAAGCCGATAACAGGCTCCAGACGTAACATGATAGGACATTGTACTAAGCTGCTCGCTAAGGTAGAATATTAACATGAAACTAACGCACGTCTACCGTATTAAGCCATCCACTGAGCAAGTCGCCATTATGGAGACTTGGTTAGAGATGCTGCGTCGGCATTTCAACTATGCCCTCGGTCAACGGTTCGATTGGCTTCGTAGAACACGCTGCCAAATCGATAGATGCAGCTTAGTTTCAGAGCCTATCGGAGACATCCCAGAGAAGTTTCCTGGTTACAACTTCCAAGCTGGAGAACTAAAGCAGACAAAGGAACTCTTTCCGGTCTACAAAGAGATTCATGCTGAAGTTCAACAGCAGAATCTCAAGCGACTAGAAAGGGCTTGGGATAGGTGGGTAAAGCCTGATAAGACAGGAAAAAGAGCGGGTAGACCAAGGTTCAAGAAAAAAGGGGAACTGCGTTCGTTCACATTTCCCAGAATTAACTGTCCCAAGGCAGGCGCGAACAAGATAGGGGAAGGAATATTGACCCTTTCCAAAATCGGTTCAATGCCTGTGGTCATGCACCGCCCTTTCCCAGATGGTTTCGAGTTGAAAACGGCAACCATTGTCAAGAAAGCCGATGGCTGGTATGTGGCTATGTCCTTGGAAGATGATTCTGTACCGTCTCCCTTGCCTATTGATGAGGTAAAGAAAGCCGCAGGAATTGACCTGGGGCTAAAGTCCTTCCTTGTTACCTCTGACGGAGGATTTGTAAATGTACAGCAACATTACAGGAAGACTCAGAAACATTTAGGGCGGCAGCAGAAGCGCCTGTCTAAAAAGAAAGTTGGATCGATTAACTACCAGAAACAACAACAGAAAATATCATGTATTCACCAACGAATAAGTAGAAAAAGACAAGATTTTCACTACAACGTCGCTCACGATCTGGTCAAGGCTTATGACTTGATCGCGGTGGAAGACTTGAACATAAAGGGACTAGCAAGAACCAGGCTTGCTAAATCGATTTATGACGTGGCTTGGGGAAATTTCCTAACAATACTGGAAGCAGTGGCTCTAAGAAGCGGCGTACATTTTGTTAAAGTGAATCCCCACAGCACGACAGTCGATTGCTCAGAATGCGGCACGAAAGTCCCTAAAACTCTCTCTGTTCGACTACACCAATGTCCAAAGTGCGAACTAGAATTAGACAGAGATGAGAACGCCGCAATTAATATCCTAAACAAAGGATTAACTGCCGTGGGACTCACGGTGGCTGCCTATCGACGGTTAAGTGGTTGCACTCCGGATGAAATAGGAATGCCCCTCAGTGATGTGGGGAATCTGACGCTATATTCGTAGAATTAGCGTCAGAGGATGTCACGTACCCACCCCTAACCCTATCGGGTATAGAGGTGGCACTATAGCTCCCTCAAACCCCCTCGTTCAGGTAGCTTTAGATGCCCCGATCGCGCGATCGCGTACAAGTCGCGCGCTTCAGTGACGAGAAGCAGCGACGACTTCAAAGCCCCGGCGAGATTTCTTATTCGCCAAACGCACTGCCGATGGCGACTTTGCAAAATATTTATTTTTGCAATTTCTTCAAAATCGAACTCCTTAGTGGCTTCGCTCACAAGATCTGAGAGGGCGTAATTTGTTGAAAAAGTTATACCTGGCGGTTTTCCTGGGTATAACGCGATCGCCCCCTGGTGCGCGTTGACCCACGTCTGGAACTCTACTAGCGAAGCCACCACAATCAGAGGTTTGTCCAAAAATTTAGTAGCCTTTGCCACTATTCCCGCAGGCCATTTAAGGTCTGCGAAAATAGCGTACCCTCCAAACTTTTGGGAGTAAGCGCAAACGCAAGCAACCTCGCCATTTCTTTTCAGCTTAAAGTCGTAAAAAACACAATTCACCTCCACCTCTGCCCCATACCTCAAAAGACAACTATTTTTTTGACCTCTAGCCTTGACGCTTTTTAACTTTCCTTTCTGCACGAGCGTCAGCAAAATTTTAGATGTCCAGGAAAGCCGCCACCCAGAGATTGTCGCCAATTCTGCTGCACTACTCCAAGGATTTTCGCAAACAATCCGCATCAGTCGATCTTCTTGGTCTTCGTGAATTTTATACCCTTTTTTTAAAAGCCTTCTGCTAACAGTTCTAACTTTACTTGCAGTCCAGCCTAGCTCTTTCTCCGCAAGATTGTGCCAGCGATATCCACATTCAATTTGAGAAAGAACTTTTACCAAATCTTTTTCATCTTGCTTGAGGGTATCAAAAAATAAAATGGCTAGTTTTTCTTTCGGTTTTCTAGAAAGCCTAATCTTTTTTGGCTTCTCTTTGCGCTTTTTTACTCGTTCCTTCTCTGCGGAAGGCGCGATCGCTGTCGATGGATCGATGGCAGGCGCGATCGCATTTTGTGTTTGTCGTTTCGACTTTTCCGCGATCGCTGTCGGAAGTAGCGTGTACTTTTGGCAGCACTCCTTGCACGCAACTCCCTGAAGCAACTCTCTGAAGTGCCGCGATCCAGTGCGATCGCGACAATATTCACAAAAGCCATAAGTTAGGCTAGCTTTTCTCATTATTCCTCCTTGGTTTAGAAGTTGAAGGATTTTTTACGTCAGCCCAATCATTTATTGCCGCCAAGAACCACGCAGCAACAGACTTGTTTTTGGAAAGAAATCCAGCAGCATACTCTTGGCCCTGCGGCGACAAACACCATCGAACGAAGTCGCCCAAAAATACGCGATGATGTCCATTCTCTGATTTAGAAACAAGTAGCCCAGCGCTCATCCATGCGCTAAAACTAAAAGCGTTGCTCTCAGACATCCCTAACGCTCGAAGTAATTGAGGACGGGTTAACCAACCTCCAGTGTCTTCGTAGCGCGAAGCCCCCAACCTTTCAAGCCTTGCAAGTAAAGCTGGTTTAGTGCGACTAGGCCATTTATTTGCTTTGGCCCGAACATTCCATTCTTTGCAGAGATCGGGTATTGAAGCCATCTCCAGTAAAAGTAAATCTTCTTCCTCTCTCCATCCAGCCCGTCGCTTGGCTCCTGGTAAAAAAATGCGATCGCATGTGCCACATCTGACCCTAGCTTTGCCGCGCGATGTTCCTGCCTTGGTCAGTATTTGACTATTGCAATGAGGGCAATTCATGTATCAACTCCTGCTCGACAAGTTCAAACCTCCCATTTGAGCGCTTTAACCACGGCACTGTTGTCGCGATCGCGCAATAACGACCTTTTGCGATCGCGTCATCTCCCATATCCGAAAAATAGTGAAAGCAAACAAGGTTAAGTTCACCATACGCAAACTCGAAACCTTCATTCCGCAACTTTTCAATCAACTTTTGACAAGTGACACAGAAATAAAATGTCGCAGGTTTTTCCCACACTCCATCGACGCGATAATACTTTTCTCCTGGTTGAATATCGCGGCAACATTCGCGGCAGATGTGCCGCTTCGTCGCTTTAACAAGACGAGGATGTCCCCCAGCTTTTGGATTCTGAATTTCGCAGTGCATAATTAAATCCCAAAAATGTCTAAAACTCTGCATCCTAATTCATCAAGCTTTTCCCAAAACTTACGCTTCGCTCTTGCTGTTGATGCGCGATTTGGGAACATTCCTCCTGGCGAGATTGCCCACCATTGCCAATAGAGTAATTCCGCTAATTCGGCGTGTATGCAGACTGGAATTACGCCGTGCGGTGGAATTGCCCACCAGCGATTGTCTGTCAATTGAGGATCGCTGTATCCGTGGCGATCGCACCATCGTTGTACTTGCTTTTCTGTGAACATTACATTAACTTCTCCTTGTCTGCTTTACCAAAACCTTGACAACTTTTAGGAAATAAAAAAGCCTTTTTGTTTACAACTTTAAAACCCAAAAACTTAGCTATTCTTTCCGACTCAATATGCGTCACTTGTCCAAACAATTCTTGCCCGCTCCATTCTTGGCAGGCTTTTCTTGCCTTTTTCAGCGTTGCAGACGGAACTTTAACGTTGTCTGAGTATCTATCAAAAGTCCAAATGCCACTACCCCTTTTGACGGCAACAACCGTTTCTCCTCTTACCCGAAAACGTTTGTTGTGTTCTGGGCGACAACTAAACCAAACTATTGCTAAATAATTGTCGCAAAAAACTACATTCCCTTTAAGTATGTTCTCGCACACATCAACGGCGTCTACAGCTTGTTGACAAAAATCAACAAAGGGGAGAGATTCTCTTCCTTTATTTGCTGTGCCTGAAAAACATACTAGCGAAAGGGCTAGGTTTTTTGCAAAGCCTCTAATGAGGCGCAGATCATCTAAATTTGGACTTGTTGAAAGTATTTGCCCAAAGCTTTGGAGGCAAGAGTTTAATGTTTTTTCTGAATTTTCAGGACTTACAAATCCTGCTGTACTCGCCTTAAGTAGCACTTGTACAGCCTGACTTGCAAGAATACTATAGCCTTCTAAAGCACAAAAAAACTTTCTCAGATAAGCAAGAAGCTGCTCTGGCGAATGTTCTTCAAGTGCCTCATAGCGCTGCTTAATTTCGGACAAACTGTTTTGTTGCGCTCTCCGATCCCTCTTTGTAGACAACCTGCTAGTAAAAGAATCTGTGAGTTTCATACCTGCTTCTCCATAAACTACCCCACCGCATAGGCGGATGGGGTTTTCAGTAGCCCTGAGCTATCTG
>ERZ1066121.160-NODE-160-length-62000-cov-13.244394_pt1 | contig 62000 bp, 61 predicted proteins | sample MGYA00382768_ERZ1066121 | MGnify/ENA primary metagenome ERZ1066121 (study PRJEB33369, sample SAMEA5778351) | biofilm metagenome | biome: Industrial cooling water; feature: Water cooling tower basin; material: Biofilm | place: United Arab Emirates | collected...
CGCCCCGTCAGGCACACATGCGTCAGGGGGGGCTTCTCGTCGCGGAGGAAGGCCACCACCTCCGCCACGTCGAGATAATCGTACCGAAGTGCTATGTTGATCTCGTCCAGCAGGACGAACCGCACGGCGGGGTCGCGGATCAGCGCCTTCGCCGTCTCCCACCCCTTCGCGGCCATCGCCACGTCGCGGGCGCGGTCCTGCGTTTCCCAGGTGAAGCCCTCGCCCATCGCGTGGAACTGGCACAAATGCGAAAAATGCCCCTCGATCAGCCGCCGCTCGCCGGTGTCCCAGGCGCCCTTGATGAACTGGACGACCGCGCAGGGCATGCCGTGGGCGATGCAGCGCAGGATCATCCCGAAGCCCGACGACGACTTCCCCTTGCCCGCCCCGGTGTGGACGATGACGAGGCCCCGCTCCCCCTCCTTGCCGGCCATCATCCTGTCGCGGGCGGCCTTCTTCTTCGCCATCTTCGCCGCGTGGCGCGCCAGCGCGTCGGGGCCGTCGGTGTCGCTCGCGTCCGCCATCCCGCCGCTCCGCCTCCTTGACAGCGGCGGCCACACGTGGGCTTCTGGCCGCCTTCGCAGGTGCCTGTCGTAGGACAGGCGAAGAGGGAATGCGACAGGTTTCGACCGAAGCGCAGCCGCCCCCGCGACCGTGACCGGAGAGGGTCCACCGCCACTGGCACGTCGCCGGGAAGGCCGGGCCCGGGGGGAAACCCGCTCCGCAAGCCGGGAGACCTGCCTGCGAAGGCGCGAAACGGGCGGACGGGGTGATCCGCGACCGGTGGAGGCGGGGGCGACGGCCCCGGCACCCCTCGGCCATGCCCCGCCCGCAACAAGGGGAAGGCCAGGATGACCGCCACGCTTATCGTCTGCACCACCTGCAAGGGGACCGGGGCCTTCGACCCCGAGGGCCCGCGGCCCGGCGCGCAACTGCTGGCCGCACTGGCGGCCGGCGGGGTGCCCCCGGGCGTCACCCTGCGCGGGGTCGAGTGCCTCTCGGCCTGCAGCACCGGCTGCGCCGTGGCCCTTTCGGCGCCCGGCAAATGGTCCTATGTCTATGGTCGCCTCGACCCTGCGCTGCACGCGGACGCGATCCTCGACGGCGCGGCCCGCTACGCCGCCAGCCCCGACGGGGTCGTCCCCTGGCGCGACCGGCCGGAGGTGTTCCGAAAGCAGTCCCTCGCCCGCGTCCCGCCCGTGGAGCCCGCCGATGCCTGACCTCGAGAAGATCCCCGTCACCATCGTCACCGGTTTCCTCGGATCGGGGAAGACCACGCTGATCCGGCACCTGATGGCCAACCCCGGGGGCCGGCGGCTCGCGATCCTGGTGAACGAGTTCGGCACGCTGGGGGTGGACGGCGCGATCCTGAAGTCCTGCGCCGACGAGTCCTGCCCCGAGGAGGCCATCGTGGAGCTGTCGAACGGCTGCATCTGCTGCACCGTCGCCGACGACTTCATCCCGGCGATGGAGGCGCTGCTGGCGCTGCCGCGGCGCCCCGACCACATCCTGATCGAGACCTCGGGCCTCGCCCTTCCGAAGCCGCTGCTCAAGGCCTTCGACTGGCCCGGGGTCCGCTCGCGCATCACCGTCGACGGCGTGGTGGCGCTGGCCGACGCCGAGGCCGTGGCGGCGGGCCGCTTCGCCCCCGACCCCGCGGCGGTTGAGGCGCAGCGCGCGGCCGACGACAGCCTCGACCACGACACGCCGCTGGCCGAGGTGTTCGAGGACCAGATCGCCTGCGCCGACATCGTGCTGCTGACCAAGGCCGACCTCGCGGGCGCGGACGGCCTTGCGGCGGCGCGCGCCGCCATCGCGGCGGAGGCGCCCCGCCCCCTGCCGATGGTCGCGGTCACCGACGGCGCGGTCGACCCCCGGGTGATCCTCGGGCTGGGCGCCGCGGCCGAGGACGACATCGGCGCGCGCCCGAGCCACCACGACGGCTTCGAGGACCACGAGCACGACGACTTCGCGAGCGTGGTCGTCGACCTGCCCGAGATCGCCGATCCGCAGGCGCTGCAGGACGCCATCGCGGCCCTCGCGCGCGACCGCGACATCCTGCGGGTCAAGGGCTATGCCGCGGTGGCGGGCAAGCCGATGCGGCTGCTGGTTCAGGCGGTCGGCGCCCGCGTCCGCGCGCAGTACGACCGGCCCTGGGGGGCCGAGCCGCGCGCCACCCGCCTCGTCGTGATCGCCGAGCGGCACGCGGTCGACGAAGCCGCGATCCGGGCGGCCCTGGGGGCCTGACGATGCACGTCGTCTTCCGCGAGTCCCACGGGCTGGAGGAGACGGACACCCCCTTCGACCCCGGCCAGACGCCGGCGGATCTCGTGGTGCTGTCGTTCTCGGACAGCGACCTCGGGGCCTTCGCGGCGGGCTGGCGCCGGGGGCACGGGTCGCTGCCGACCCTGCGGCTCCTGAACCTCGTGGCGCTGCGGCACCCGCTGTCGGTCGACACCTACGTCGAGCGGACGCTGTCGGGCGCGAGGGGCATCCTCATCCGCGTCATCGGGGGCGAGGGCTACTGGGCCTATGGCCTCGCCTCGGTGCAGGACCTCGCGCGACGGCGGGGGATCGCGCTCGCGGTGCTGCCGGCCGACGGGCGCCCCGACGCGCGCCTCGACGCGCTGTCGACGCTGCCCGTCAGCACGCTGCGGCGGCTCTCGGCGCTCTGCGAAGCGGGGGGGGCCGTCGCGGCGCAGGCGGCGCTGGCGCAGCTCGCCCTGGCGGCGGGGCTCTACGCTGGGCCGGTGATCGGCGCGAAGGAGGTGCCCGGCTGCGGCTGGTACCACCCCGGCGGGGGCGTCGCGGCCGGCCCGCCGCAGCCCTCCGGCCGGCCCGCCGTCGCCGTCACCTTCTACCGCAGCTACGTCACCGCCGCCGACCTGGAGCCGGTCGACGCGCTGATCGCCGCGCTCGGGGACGCGGGCTTCGCGGCCGCCGGCCTCTTCGTGCCCTCGCTGAAGGCCCCGGGCGCGCCGGCCTTCCTCAGGGACGCGCTCGCGCGGCTGGCCCCCGTGGCCATCGTCAACGCCACCGCCTTCTCGGGGCGCGGGGCGGACGGCACCTCGCCGCTGGACGCCCCCGGGTGCCCGGTGTTCCAGGTGGCGCTGTCGACCGCCCGCCGGCGCGACTGGATGGCATCGGGCCGCGGCCTCTCGCCCGCCGACCTCGCCATGCACGTCGTCCTGCCCGAGGTGGACGGGCGCATCTTCGCGGGCGTCGCAAGCTTCAAGGCCCCGGGCAGGCGCGACCCCGACCTTCAGTTCGCGCACTTCGCGCATCGCGCGGACGCCGGACGGATCGCGGCGGCCGTCGGCCGGGTGACGGCCTGGCACCGGCTGGCCGCGACACCCCGCGCGGACCGCAGGCTTGCGCTGGTCCTGTCCACCTATCCCGGCAAGGCGCACAACGCGGCGCATGCCGTGGGGCTGGACGCGCTGGCCTCGACACAGGCGATCCTTCTTCGCCTCGGATGCGAGGGTTACGCGACAACCCCTTGCAGTTTCACCATTTTCGGCCCCGAGGACACGCCCCTCGCCTGGCCGGTCGAGGCCTACGGCGCCGCGCTGGCGGCGCTGCCGCCGACGCTGCGCGACCGCCTCCGCGCGGCCTGGGGCGCCCCCGACGACGACCCCGCGGTGCGGGACGGCGCGTTCCGGTTCCCGGCGCGCGTCTGCGGCCACGCGCTCGTCGCGCTCCAGCCCGAGCGGGGCGACGTCGCGGCGCGGGCCGACCAGTACCACGACCTCGCGCGCACCCCGCGCCACGGCTACGTCGCCTTCTACCTGTGGCTGCGCGCGCAGGGGGTTCATGCGCTGGTCCACGTCGGCGCGCACGGCACGCTCGAGTGGCTGCCGGGAAAGGCCGTGGCGCTGGCCGACGACTGCTGGCCCGAGGCGCTGACGGGTTCGCTGCCCGTGATCTATCCCTTCATCGTCAACGACCCCGGCGAGGCGGCGCAGGCCAAGCGGCGGATCGGCGCGGTCACGCTGGGCCACATGCCGCCCCCGCTGGTCGAGGGCGCGCTGCCCGCGGGCCTCGCGACGCTCGAACGCCTGCTCGACGAGTATTCGACCGCCGACGGGCTCGACCCCGCGCGGCGCGACCGGCTGGTGGCGGCGGTCCGCGCCGAGGCCCGCGCGGCGGGGGTGGAGGAGGACCTGGGCCTGCCCCCCGGCGCGACCCCGGCCGAGGCAATCACCCGGATCGACCGCTTCGTCTGCGACGTGAAGGAGACGCGCTTCGGCGACGGCCTGCATGTCTGGGGCGACGCGCCGGGCGAATGGGACGGGCTGCTCGCCGCGCTCGACGGCCGGCGGGTCGACGCGGGACCGGCCGGCTCGCCCCATCGCGGCGGCGCGGTCCAGCCCACGGGGCGCAACCTCTACGCGGTCGACCCCCGCGCGGTGCCGAGCCGGGCCGCCCACGCCCAGGGCGTGAAGCTCGCGGAGGAACTGGTCCGCCGCCATCTGCAGGATCGGGGCGAGCATCCGCGGCACGTCGTCGTCGACCTCTGGGGTTCGGCGACGATGCGCACGGCGGGCGAGGAGTTCGCGATGGCGCTCCACCTCGCGGGGCTGGCCCCCGCATGGGACGAGGCGCGCGTCACGGGGTTCGAGGTGATCCCCCTCGCCCTTCTGGGACGCCCGCGCGTCGACGTGACCTTGCGCGTCTCGGGCCTGTTCCGCGACGTGTTTCCCGGCCTTGCGCAGATGTTCGGGGCGGGCGCGCAGGCGCTGGCGGCCCGCGAGGAGGACGCGGCCGACAACCCCTACGCCGCCCGCGGCCCCCGCGTCTTCGGGCCGAAGCCCGGCCTCTACGGCCTGGCGATGGGCGAGGCGATGGAGGACTATTCGGACGAAGGCCGAACGGCGGCGGGCGAGGCCTGGCTCGCGGCCTCGGAATGGTCGATCGACCCCACAGGGGCCTCGCATCGCGACCGCGCGGCGCTGGAGGCGCGGGTGCGGGGCGCCGACGCCTTCGCCCATGTGCAGGATCTGGCCGAGACCGACCTTCTCCTCGCGTCCGACTACGCCGCGCACGAGGGCGGCTTCGCGGCCGCCGTCGCGGCGCTGGGCGGTGGCGCGCCCGCGCTCTACCGCGTCGACGCGACGCGCCCCGATGCGCCCCGCGCGCGCAGCCTGGCGGAGGAGCTGGCGCGCGTGGTGCGGGGCCGGGCCGCGAACCCCGCCTGGGCCGACGGCATGATGCGCCACGGCTTCCGGGGGGCGGCCGAGATCGCGGCGACGGCCGACCACCTCGCGGCCTTCGCGCACCTGACCCGCGCCGTGCCCGCGCACCTGATCGACCTCTACCACGACGCGACGCTGGGGCGGGACGAGGTCGTGGCCTTCCTGCGCGCGGCCAACCCCGGCGCGCTCGCGGCGCTGGAAGCGCGGTTCCGCGCGCTGGCGGATGCGGGGCTCTGGGTCACGCGCCGCAACTCCATCGCCGCGATGCTGGGGGCGGCGGAATGACCGCGCCGGACGTGAAGGGCTGGTGCCCCGGCGCGCTGCGCCCCATGCTCTCGGGCGATGGCTGGCTCGTGCGGGTGCGCCCGCGTGCGGGGCGGCTGACGCCGGACCAGGCGGCGGGGATCGCGGCGTTGGCCGGGGCGCACGGCAACGGGACCCTGTCGCTGTCGAACCGCGCCAACGTCCAGCTCCGCGGCATCCGCGAGGATGCGCTTCCCGCGCTGACCGAGGGGCTGCGCGGCCTCGGCCTCCTCGACGCCGACGAGGCGGCCGAGGCGCGGCGGAACATCCTCGTCGCGCCGGAATGGACGGCGGACGACGGGACGCCCGCGGTCGCGGCGGCGCTGGAGCGGGCGCTGGCCGCCGAGGACGCCCCCGACCTGCCGGGCAAGTTCGGCTTCGCCGTGGACATCGGACCCGCGCCGGTCCTGCGCGGGGCCCCGGCCGACATCCGCATCGAGCGGGCAGGCGACCGGCTGGTCGTCCGGGCGGACGGCTGCGGCCGGGGCATGGCCGTCACCGGGCGCCAGGCGGCAGGCGCCGCGCTCGATCTCGCGCGCTGGTTCGTCGCCAGCGGCGGGCCGGCGGGCCGGGGCCGGATGGCCGCGCACCTCGAACGCGCGGCCCTTCCCCCCGCCTTCGCCGCCGCCGATGCCCCGGACGCCCCTGCCCCGGTCCCCGGGCCGGGGCTCCGCCCTGCCGGCGTCCTCGCCGCGCTGGCGTTCGGCGAGGCCAGGGCCGCGACCGTCGCGGCGCTCGCGGCGCTCGGCCCCCTGCGCATGACGCCCTGGCGGATGGTGCTGGTCGAGGGCCTGCGCGAGGCCCCGCGCATCCCCGGCCTGATCCACGACCCGCGCGACCCGCGCCTTCGCATCGTCGCCTGCACCGGCGCGCCCGGCTGCGCGCAAGGGTTGCAGCCGACCCGGCCCCTCGCCCGCCGCATCGCGCGCATCCTGCCCGCGTGGGAGCCGTTCGGGCCGCTCCACCGCAGCGTGATCCACGTCTCGGGCTGCGCCAAGGGCTGCGCGCACCCCGGGGCGGCCGACGAGGTGATCGTGGGCCGCCCCGGCGGCTATGCGACCGGCCGGGACACGACCGCCGCCGAGGTGCCCGACGACGCCCCCCTCCGTCAGGCCGGCGACTGGCGCGCGCCCGACATGCTGCTGGAGGACCGCGCCTGATGCCGCATGCCTACGAGACCGATGGCGCCGCGATCTACCGCGCCTCGTTCGCGACGATCCGCGCGGAGGCGGACCTCGCGCGCTTCACGCCCGAGGAGGAGGTCGTGGTGGTCCGCATGATCCACGCCGCCGGAATGGTGGGGCTGGAGCGGCACATCCGCTTCACCCCCGGCATGGCCATCGCCGCCCGCGCGGCGCTGGAAGGGGGCGCGCCGATCCTCTGCGATGCGCGGATGGTGAGCGAGGGGATCACGCGGCCCCGCCTTCCCGCCGGCAACGCGGTGATCTGCACGCTGCACGACGCGCGCGTGCCCGACATGGCGCGCGCGATGGGCAACACCCGGTCGGCTGCGGCGGTGGAGCTGTGGCGGCCGCATCTTGGCGGCGCGGTCGTCGTCATCGGCAACGCGCCCACGGCGCTGTTCCACCTGCTCAACATGCTCGAGGACCCCGCCTGCCCGCGCCCGGCGGCGATCGTCGGCTGCCCCGTGGGCTTCATCGGGGCGGCGGAATCGAAGGCCGCGCTGATGGCCGCACCCCCCTGCCCCGCGCTGGCGGTGGAGGGTCGGCTTGGCGGATCGGCGATCGCGGTGGCTGCGGTCAACGCGCTGGCGAGCCGGGCCGAGTGATGGCGCGGGTGATCTGCGCAGGCCTGGGTCCGGGCGATCCCGACCTGATGTCGGTCCGGTCCGACCGCGCGATCCGGGCCGCGCGCCAGGTCGCCTACTTCCGCAAGGCGGGCCGCGCCGGCCAGGCGCGCGCGATCGTCGCGGGGATGCTGCGCCCCGATGCCGTCGAACTGCCGATGGAATACCCGGTGACGACGGAGCTTCCCTTCGACAGCCCCGCCTACAACGACGCGCTGGCCGCCTTCTACGACGGCTGGGCCGACCGGCTGGCGGCGCTGCCGGGCGAGGTGGTGGTCCTGTGCGAGGGCGATCCCTTCTTCTACGGCAGCTTCATGCACCTCTACACGCGCCTGCGCGGCCGGGCGGAGGTTCAGGTCATCGCCGGCATCACCGGCATGGCGGGCTGCTGGCACGCGACGGGCACGCCGATCACCTGGGGCGACGACGTGCTGTGCGTGCTGACGGGCACCCTGCCCGAGGCCGTGCTGGTCGAGCGGATGCAGGGGGCCGACGCGCTCGTGGTGATGAAGACGGGGCGCAACCTGCCCAAGGTGCGCCGGGCGCTGGCGGCGGCGGGGCGGCTGGGCGACGCCTGGCTGGTGGAGAAGGGGACGATGCCGGGCGAACGGGTGGTCCGGCTGGCGGAGGCCGACTGCGCCGATTGCCCCTACTTCGCGATCGTGCTCGTCCACGGGCACGGGCGGCGGCCCGGGGTGCCGGAGTGACCGCCCGGACCGCGAGAGGCTGGGTCGCGGTGGCGGGCCTCGGGCCGGGATCGGAGACGCTGGTCACGCCCGAGGTGACGGCGGCGCTGGACCAGGCGACCGACGTGGTGGGCTACGCGCCCTACGTGGCCCGCGTGGCCCCGCGGCCCGGCCTGACGCCGCACCCGTCCGACAACCGGGTGGAACTGGACCGCGCCCGCCATGCGCTGCGGCTGGCGCAGGCCGGCGGCCGCGTGGTCGTCGTCTCATCCGGCGATCCGGGCGTCTTCGCGATGGCGGGCGCGGTGTTCGAGGCGATGGAGGGCGACCCGGACCTGCAATCCGTCGACGTCCGCGTCCTGCCCGGCATCACCGCCATGCTCGCCGCCGCGGCGCGCGCGGGCGCGCCCCTGGGCCACGACTTCTGCGCGATCAACCTTTCGGACAACCTGAAGCCCCTCGACCTCGTGCTGCGCCGGGTGCGGCTGGCGGCGGAGGCGGACCTCGCGATGGCCTTCTACAACCCCCGGTCGGCCAGTCGCCCGCACCAGTTCGGGCAGGTCCTGGCGGCGCTGCGCGAGGTCTGCGGGCCCGGCCGCCTTGTCACCTTCGCCCGGGCCGTGACGACGCCCGGGGAGCGGCTGTCGACCGTGACGCTGGCCGAGGCGACCGACGGCATGGCCGACATGCGCACCGTGGTGCTGGTCGGCAGTTCCGCCACGCGCCGCGTCGGGCGCTGGGTCTACACGCCGAGGTCCGCGTGATGCAGCCAGTCCATCACGGCCTGAACCGTCGCCGCGACCGGGCGAGGCGGGATCGCGGGCCGGTCGACCATCACCACCGGCAGACCCAGCGCGCGGGCGGCGTGGACCTTGGCCACGGCCCCCGTCCCGCCCGCGTTCTTGGCCACGACCTGCGTGATCGCGTGTTCGCGCAGCAGCGCGGTGTCGCCTGCCTCATCGAACGGCCCGCGCGCGACAATCACCGTGGCGTCGGGCAGCAGCAGGCCCTGCGGCGGGTCGACGAGGCGCAAAAGATAACGGTGCTGCGGCTTGTCCGCGAAGGCGTCGAGATGCTGGCGCCCGATGGCGAGGAACACGCGCGCAGGCCGATCGGGCAGCGCCGCGACGGCGGCGGGAAGGTCGGGCACGCGCGTCCAGCGGTCGCCGGGCACAGGCGTCCACGCCGGACGCTCCAGCGCGACCAGCGGCAGGCCGAGCGCCTTGCAGGCGGCGACGGCGTTCGCGCTCATGCCCGCGGCGAAGGGGTGGGTCGCGTCGATCACACGGGTGATCCCTTCGGCCGCCAGCCAGCGCGCCAGCCCCTCGGCCCCGCCGAAGCCCCCCGTCCGCACCGGGATGGGCTGCGCCACCGGGGCCGCCGTCCGGCCGGCGTAGGAGTAGATCGCCTCCACCCGCGCCTCGGCCAGCGCGCGGGCCATGGCGCTGGCCTCGGTCGTCCCGCCCAGAAGAAGGACGCGCGGCGGCATGGCTGATCCCTGGCTTTCGATCGTCGGCCTGGGCGAGGATGGACCGGCGGGCCTGCCCGCCGCAAGCCGCACCGCATTGGCGGGGGCCGAGGTCGTCTTCGGCGGTCCGCGCCACCTCGCGCTGGCGGGCGCGGGCGACCGGGGGCGCGAATGGCCGGTGCCCTTCGCCATCGCGCCCCTGCTGGCCTGCCGGGGCCGGGCCGTCGCGGCGCTCTGCTCGGGCGATCCGTTCTGGTTCGGGGCGGGGTCGATGCTGGCCGAGGCGCTGGAGCCGGGCGAGTGGGTGGCGCACCCCGCGCCGTCCGCCTTCCAGCTTGCCGCATCCCGCCTCGGCTGGCGGATGGAGGGGACGGGCTGCCACGGCCTGCACGCGGCCCCCTTCGCGCGGCTGCGCCCCCACCTGCACGAGGGCGCGCGTCTCATCTGCACGCTGCGCGACGGGGGGGCGGCGGGCGAGCTCGCGCGCTGGCTGACCGAGCAGGGGTTCGGCGCGTCCGATCTCTGGATTCTTGAGGCGCTGGGCGGGGCGCGCGAGCGGGTGCGGACGTCGCGCGCCGACGCCGTCATCCCAGCCGACGCGGCGGCCCCCGTCGCCATGGCGATCCTCGCGCGCGGCGAGGGCCTTTCGCGCGCCCCGGGCCTGCGCGACGCGCTGTTCGCGCACGACGGGCCGATCACCAAGGCCCCCGTCCGCGCGCTGACGCTGTCGGCCCTCGGCCCCCGTCCGGGCGAACGGCTGTGGGACCTTGGCGCGGGCTCGGGGTCGGTCTCCGTCGAATGGTGCCTCGCGGGCGGCCGCGCGAGCGCCGTCGAGCGGCGCGCCGACCGCGCGGCGAACGTCCGCGCCAACGCCGCCGCGTTCGGCGTCGACCACCGCCTGACGGTGGTGGAAGGGCCGGGCCTCGAGGCGCTGCCCGCGCTGCCCCCGGCCGACGCCGTCTTCGTCGGCGGCGGCGCGGACGCGGCGCTGATGGCGGCGCTGTGGGACCGGCTGCGCCCCGGCGCACGGCTCGTCGCGAACGCCGTGACGCTGGAGACCGACGCGCTGCTTTCGGACCTGCACGCGCGCCACGGCGGCACGCTCCTGCGGATCGACCTCGCGCAGGCGGCCCCCCTCGGGCGGTCGCGCGGCTGGGACGCCGCCCGCACCGTCACGCAGTGGAGCGCGGTGCGATGAGGGTGGCGGGCATCGGCCTGCGCGCCCGCGCGACCCTCGCCACGATCGAGGCGCTGGTGGCGCGGGCGAGCGCCGGTGCCGCGCTCGACGCGCTGGCCACGGCCGAGGACAAGGTGCGGATCGCCGCGCTCGGCGCGCTGTCCGCCCGGACGGGTCTGCCGCTGCTGGGGATCGCGGCGGACGCGATCGCCGCCGCCGACGCGGCCCTTTCGCCCCGCGCGCCCGCGCGCTATGGCGGGCGCAGCCTCGCCGAGGCGGCGGCGCTGGTCGCGGCCGGGCCCGGCGGGCGGATCGTCGTGCCGCGGATCGTCTCGCCGGACGGCACGGCGGCCGTGGCCATCGCGGAGGGGCCGGGACGATGACGGTGCATTTCATCGGCGCGGGCCCGGGGGCGGCCGACCTCATCACGCTGCGCGGGCGCGACCTGATCGCGGCCTCGCCCGTGTGCCTCTATGCCGGAAGCCTCGTGCCCGAGGGCGTGCTCGCGCACTGCCCGCCCGGTGCGCGCATCGTCAACACCGCGCCGCTGTCGCTCGACGGGATCATGGCCGAGATCGCCTCGGCCCATGCGGCCGGGCACGACGTGGCGCGGCTCCATTCCGGGGACCTCTCGGTCTGGTCGGCGATGGGCGAGCAGATCCGGCGGCTGCGCGCCCTGGGGATTCCCTTCGACGTGACCCCGGGCGTGCCCTCGTTCGCCGCCGCCGCCGCGGCCCTTGAGGCCGAGCTGACGCTGCCGGGCATCGCGCAGTCCGTCGTCCTCACGCGCACCCCGGGCCGGGCCTCGGCGATGCCGGAGGGCGAGGCGCTGGCGAACTTCGCGGCCACCGGGGCCGTTCTCTGCATCCACCTGTCGGTGCAGGTGCTCGACACGGTGGTGGCGACCCTGACGCCGCACTACGGCCCCGACTGCCCCGTGGCGGTGGTCTGGCGCGCCTCGTGGCCCGACGAGCGGGTGGTGCGCGGCACGCTCGCCACGATCCGCCGGGCCGTCGGCGAGGGGCTGGAGCGCACGGCGCTGATCCTCGTCGGCCGCAGCCTCGGCGCCACCGACTTCGCCGACAGCCGGCTCTACGCGGGCGACTACGACCGGCGCTACCGGCCCGTGGGCGCCGCACCCCGGTTCCCGGGGACATGACGCCGGGCCTGCTCATCGCCGCGCCCGCCTCGGGCACGGGCAAGACGACCGTGACGCTGGGCCTGATCGCCGCGTTCCGCGCGCGGGGGGTCGCGGTGCAGCCCTTCAAGTGCGGGCCGGACTACATCGACCCCGGCTTTCACGCCGCCGCCAGCGGGCGCCCCTCGGTCAATCTCGACAGCTGGGCGATGGACGGGGGCACGATCGCGGGACTGGTCGCGGGCGCGGAGCCGGCCGATCTGGTAATCGCCGAGGGGTCGATGGGACTGTTCGATGGCGTGGCGATGCCCGGCGCCTCGGGCACGGGGGCCGGCGCGGACATCGCCGCGCTGACGGGCTGGCCGGTGGTGCTGGTGCTCGACGTGTCGGGGCAGGCGCAGTCGGCGGCGGCGGTGGCGGCGGGCTTCGCCGCGCACCGCGCGGACGTACGGGTCGCGGGCGTCATCCTGAACCGCGTGGCCAGCCCCCGGCACGAGGCGCTGGTCCGCGACGGACTGGCGCGCGTGGGCATCGCGGTCTTCGGCGCGCTGCCGCGCCGCCCGGGCCTTGCGCTGCCCGAACGGCACCTGGGCCTCGTGCAGGCCGCGGAGACGGGCGACCTGTCCCGCCTTCTGGCCGAGGCCGGGGATTTCATCGCGGACGCGGTCGACATGGATGCCTTGCGATCGGCGGCCGCCTGGCGGGCGATGCCCGCGTTCGCCGCCCGCCGCCTGCCGCCCCCCGGGCAGCGCATCGCGCTGGCGCGGGACGCCGCCTTCTCGTTCGTCTATCCGCACGTGCTCGGCGACTGGCGCGCGGGGGGGGCGGAGATCCTGCCGTTCTCGCCGCTGGCCGACGAGGCGCCGGACGACACGGCCGACATCTGCTGGCTGCCGGGCGGGTACCCCGAGCTTCACGCCGGCACGCTCGCGGCTGCGGGCCGCTTCCGCGCAAGCCTGCGCGCCTTCGCCGAGACGCGCCCGGTCCACGGCGAGTGCGGCGGCTACATGGCGATGGGCGAGGGCCTGGTCGATGCGCAGGGCGCGCGGCACCGGATGGCGGGCCTGCTGGGGCTGGAGACGAGCTTCGCCGCGCGCCGGATGCACCTCGGCTACCGCCGCGCGGTGCTGGCCGCCCCCCTGCCCGGCATGACCGCCGGGACCGCCCTGCGCGGGCACGAGTTCCACTACACGACGATCCTCGCCCAGCCCGACGCGCCGCTGGCGCGCGTGGCCGACGCGACCGGCGCGCCGGTGGCCGAGACGGGGTCGCGCCGGGGCCGGGCCACCGGCAGCTTCTTCCACCTGATCGCGGCGGAGGGGGCATGACGGGCTTCGTCTCCTTCGTCTCCTCGGGCCCCGGCGACCCCGAGCTGCTGACGCTGAAGGCCGTCGCGCGGCTGGGCGCGGCGGACGCGGTGCTGTTCGACGACCTCTCGTCGGGGCCGATCCTGTCCCACGCCCGAGCCGGAGCCGACCTCGTGGGCGTGGGCAAGCGCGCGGGGCGGGCCTCGCCCCGGCAGGACCACGTGAGCCGGCTTCTCGTGGACTACGCCCGCGCGGGGCTGCGGGTGGTGCGGCTGAAGTCGGGCGACGCCGGCATCTTCGGCCGGCTCGAGGAGGAGGTGGAGGCGCTGCGCGCCGCCGGCATCGGCTTCGAGATCGTGCCGGGCGTCACGGCCGCCGCGGCGGCCGCGGCGGCGGCGGGCATCCCCCTGACGCGGCGTCTGACCGCGCGGCGCGTCCAGTTCGTCACCGGCGCGGACACGACGGGCGGCCTGCCCGAGGGGCTCAACTGGCGCGCGCTGGCGGACGCCGAGGCGACGACGGTCGTCTACATGGGCCGCCGCACCTTCGCCGCCTTGGCGGCCCGCCTCGTCGCCGAGGGGCTGCCCCCCGCCACGCCCGCGCTTCTCGCCGAGGGCGTCTCCACCCCCTCGCAGCGGCTGGACCGCCACACGGTCGAGACCCTGGCCCGCGCGCTGGAGGGGGCGGCGGGTGGCGCGCCGGCGCTGATCCTCTACGGCCCGCTGGCGGAGGGGGAATGACCGAGATCGTCCTCATCGGCATCGGCCCGGGCGACCCCGGCCACCTGACGCTGCAGGCGGTGCGCACGATGAACGCGGTCGACCTGATCCTCATCCCCCGCAAGGGCGCGGGGAAGGAGGATCTGGCCGACCTGCGCCGCGCCGTCGTGGCCGAGGTGGTGACCAACCCCGCCGTCCGCGTGGCCGGCTTCGACCTTCCTGCGCGCGACGAGCGGATCGAGCCCTACGCCGCGCGGGTGGAGGCCTGGCACGACGCCATCGCGTGCGTCTGGGCGCGCGCGCTCGCGGCCCACCCCGGCGCGGCGCGGGTGGCGCTGCTGGTCTGGGGCGACCCCTCGCTCTACGACTCGACGCTGCGGATCGCGGCGCGGCTGTCGCCGGCGCCGAAAGTCACGGTCGTTCCCGGCGTCACCGCGATCGCGGCGCTGGCGGCGGCGCACGCGATCCCGCTGAACGAGCCCGGCGCGCCCTTCGCGGTGACGACCGGGCGGCGGCTGCGGGACGAGGGCTTCCCGCCGGGCGTCGACTCCTGCGTGGTGATGCTGGACGGCGACTGCGCGTTCCGGTCGCTCGACCCCGCGGGCCTCTCGATCTGGTGGGCGGCCTACGCGGGGATGGCGCAGCAGGTCACGGACGCGGGGCCGCTCGCCGAGGCGGGGCCCCGCATCGTCGCGGCCCGCGCCGCGGCACGCGCGGCGCATGGGTGGATCATGGACATCTACCTGCTGCGCCGGGGCTGAGGGTCCGGCGGGGGCCGTCTGCCCCCGCGCCCCAGAGGATACATCGGAACGGGAGAGGGGCCGTCAGTCGTCGGCCAGGACGTCCTGCCGCTGCGTCCCCAGCCCGTCGATGCCAAGCTCCACCACGTCGCCGGCCTTGAGGTAGCGCGGGGGCTTCATCCCCATGCCGACGCCCGGCGGCGTGCCGGTGGAGATGACGTCGCCCGGATGCAGCGTGAAGAACTGGCTGAGGTAGCTGACCAGATGCGCGACCCCGTAGACCATCGTCCGGGTCGAACCGTCCTGCATGGTCGCGCCGTTGACCTTGAGCCACATGCCGAGGTCCTGCGGGTCGGCCACCTCGTCCCGCGTGACGAGCCAGGGTCCGGTCTGGCCGAAGTTGTCGCAGGACTTCCCCTTGGTCCACTGGCCCGAGCGCTCCGTCTGGAAGGCGCGCTCGCTGACGTCGTTGATCACGCAGTAACCCGCGACATGGGCCAGCGCCTCGGCCTCGGGCAGGTACTTGGCGCGGGTGCCGATCACCACTCCCAGCTCCACCTCCCAGTCGGTCTTCACGCTGCCGCGGGGGATGAGGATCGGGTCGTCCGGCCCGCACATCGCGCTCGTGGCCTTCATGAAGATGATCGGCTCGGGCGGGACGGCCGCCCCCGTCTCGGCCGCGTGGTCCGAGTAGTTGAGGCCGATGCAGATGAACTTGCCCGTCTGGCCCACGCAGGCCCCGAGGCGGGTTCCGGCCGGCACCGCGGGCAGCGCGGCGGGGTCGATCCCGCGCAGGCGCGCGATCCCCGCGTCCGACAGCGCCTCGCCCGCGATGTCGGCGACATGGCCCGACAGGTCGCGGACCACGCCGGCGGCATCCAGCAGTCCGGGCTTCTCGGCCCCGCGCGGGCCGTGTCGCAGCAGCTTCATCGCATCATCCCCTCAGGTGTTGGTCCAGCCGCCGTCGATCACGTGGGCGACCCCGGTGGTGTAGCTGCTCTCGTCCGACGCGAGATAGACGACGAGCCGCGCGATCTCCTCGGCGGTGGCGATCCGGCCGATCGGCTGGCGGGCGACGAAGGCCCTGCGCGCGGCCTCGTAGTCGCCGGTGGCGCGCAGGCGGTCCTCGAGGCTCGGGCTCTCCACCGTGCCGGGGCAGACCGCGTTGCAGCGGATGCCGCGCGTCACGAAATCGGCGGCGATGGCCTTCGTCAGGCCGATCACGCCCGCCTTGGTGGCGCCGTAGACGAAGCGGTTGGGGGCCGCGATGATCGAGCCCACCGCCGAGGCCATGTTGACGATCGACCCGCCGCCCTGATCCAGCATCCCCGGCAGGACCGCGCGGCACATGCGGTACATGCCCTTGAGGTTGAGGTCGACGCTGAAGTCCCACTGCGCCTCGTCGCAGTCGAGGATCGTGCCCGCCGCGACGAACCCCGCGCAGTTGAACAGCGCGTCGACGCGCCCCGCCGCCGCGACCGCGTCGGCGACCGAGGCGGGGTCGCGCACGTCGAGCCGCCGCGTCTCCAGCCCCTGGGCGGCGAGGCCGGCCAGCGCCGCCTCGTTCACGTCGGTGGCGATCACGCGCGCGCCCTCGGCCGCCATCATCAGCGCGCTCGCGCGGCCGATCCCCTGGCCCGCCGCCGTCACCAGCGCGCGCTTGCCGTCCATCCGTCCCATCGCCGTCCCCCTCAGTGGCGCGCCAAAAGCGCCTCGATCTCCACCCGGGCCGGCATCGACGGCGCGGTGCCCGCGCGCGTGACCGAGATGCCCGCCGTGGCGCAGCCGAACCGCACGGCGGCCACGGGGTCAAGCCCTGCCGCGAGGGCGGCCGCGAAGCCGCCGTTGAAGGCGTCGCCCGCGCCCGTCGTCTCGACCACCGGTCCCGCGGGCATCGCGGGGACGTGGACCGTGCGCGCGCCGTCGTGGAAGAGCACGCCCTGCGCGCCCAGCGTGACGATCGCCGCGCCCGCCCCCCCGGCGCGCAGCGCGCGCGCCGCGGCCTCGGCCTCGGACGGGTTCGTCACGCGCAGGCCGGTCAGCCCCTCGGCCTCGGATTCGTTCGGGGTCACGTAGTCGCAGAGCGCGAGCATCCCCTCGGGCAGCGGGGCCGCGGGGGCGGGATTGAGGATCGTGGTCACGCCCGCCCCGCGCGCGAGGCGCAGCGCGGCCAGCGCGGCGGGGACGGGCTGCTCGAGCTGCGTTACGAAGACGTCCGCGCCCTCGATCAGCGCGGCGCGGGCGGCGACGTCGTCCTCGCCGATCCCGGCGGCGGCCCCGGGCGCGATGATGATCGCGTTGTCGCCGGTGCCATGCTCGACGAAGATGTAGGCGGCTCCCGTGTAGCTGTCGGGATGGTGCGTGACCGCCGGGACCACCCCCGCCCGCGCCCAGGTCGCCAGCGCCATCTCGGCGAAGGGGTCGCGTCCCAGCCGGGTGATGATGTGCGTCTCGGCCCCCGCCATCGCGGCGGCCACCGCCTGGTTCGATCCCTTGCCCCCCGGACCCAGCGCGAAGCCGCGCGCGAGCACCGTCTCGCCCATCCGCGGCGCGCGGTCGGCGCGGTAGGCGGTGTCGGCGACGAACACGCCCAGAAGGACGACGCGGCCGGTCACGCGGGCCGCCCGTCGGGCGCGATCACGCCCTTCCTGAACAGGAAGCAGCCGTAGAACCGCCGCTCGCCCGTCTGGATCACGGCATAGGCCGTCCGCGCCCGGTCGTAGAAGTCGAAGCGCTCGATCCCGATCATCGGGCGCGGCCGGCCCTCGGCCGCGTCGATCGCGGCCTGCACCTCGGCCTGCACCGGCTCCAGCCGGTCGGGGTCGCCCACGACCTGCATCCGGCCCGCGAAGTCGTCGACGAAGGTGTCGAGCGGCAGCACCGACAGCACGGCCTGCACCGCCTCGGCCGCGGTCAGGTTGTCCATCCGCAGCAGCGTGCCCAGCGCCGTCCGGCGCGCGATGCTGTCGGACGGGAAGTTCGTGTCCGCGATCACGATCGCATCGCCGTGCCCCATCGCGCGCAGCGCATGGAGCACCTCGGCGTTCAGCCGGTTGTCCAGTCCCTTGAGCATGGCCCCTCCCCCTTCAGTCGCCGAAGTCCTCGCGCAGCCGCGCGGCGATCCCCTGCGCCAGCGCGGGCTGGGCGGGCGGGTCGTAGTGGATGCCGTCCACCGGCGACACCGCCGCCCACTCGGCCGCGTCCGCGAAGGGCACGCCCAGCACCGCCGCCCGCGCCGCGACCCGCGCGGCGAGGCCCCGCGACTTCGCCGCGCCGCCCGCGAAGATCTCGCCCAGCGCGCCCACCTCCTCGATCGGCGGCGGCGCGATGAGCAGGACGCCCGGCGGCCCGCCGTCCGGCCCCGCGCCCGATTCCTGGATCGCGAGCACCAGCGCCTCCAGCCCCAGCGCGATGTCCATCGCCGTCATCGCGAAGCGCGCCTTGAGATCGTTCGTCCCCAGCATCAGCGCCACGACGTCGACCGGCCTGTGGCTGTGCAGGATCGCGGGCAGCACGGCGAGGCCGTTGCGGTGCGCGCCCTCCACCGGGTCGTCGAGCACCGTCGTCCGCCCGGGCAGGCCCTCCTCCACCACGCGCCAGCCCGGCAGGACCGCCGCGAGCCGTCCGGTCCAGCGGTCGGCGGGGCCGTAGCGGCCGAGGTCGTCGAGCGAGGCCATCGGCATCGTGCCGTGGGTGTTGCTGTCGCCGTAGCACAGGAGCGTGCGGGTCACGCCGCGACCCCCGCCGCGGCGGCCGTGTCGATCCGCAGGCCGGTGCCCGCGTCGAAGGCATGGCTCAGCCCGGCGCGGGGGGACAGGCGCAGCACCTGCCCCGGCCGGATGTCGTGGCGGTCGCGGAAGACCGCCGTCAGGTCGTGCCGGCCCAGCCGCAGGACGACGTGCGTCTCGGACCCCGTCGGCTCCACCACCACGACGGTCGCGGCGAAGCCCGCCGGATCGAGGTCGAGATGCTCGGGCCGGATGCCCAGCGTGACGGCGCGGCCTTCGGCGAGGCGCCAGGGCAGGGGCAGCACGGCCCCGCCGACGTCGAGGCCCCCGCCCCGCACCGTGCCCTCCACCAGGTTCATGGCGGGGCTGCCGATGAAGCCCGCGACGAAGGTGTCGGCCGGGCGGTCGTAGAGCTCGAGCGGGGCGCCGACCTGCGCGATCCGCCCCTCGCGCATCACCACGATGCGGTCGGCCATCGTCATCGCCTCGATCTGGTCGTGCGTGACGTAGACCGTGGTGGTGCCGAGCCGCTGGTGCAGCTCGCGGATCTCGGACCGCATCTGGACGCGGAGCTTCGCGTCGAGGTTGGACAGCGGCTCGTCGAAGAGGAACACCTGAGGGTCGCGCACGATCGCGCGGCCCATCGCGACGCGCTGGCGCTGCCCCCCCGACAGCTCGCGCGGATAGCGCGCGAGATAGGGCTGCAACCCAAGGATGTCCGCGGCGCGGGCCACCCGCGCATCGATCTCGGCCCGGGCCATGCGCGCCATCTTCAGCGCGAAGCCCATGTTGGCCGCGACCGTCTTGTGCGGGTAGAGCGCGTAGTTCTGGAAGACCATGGCGATGTCGCGCTCGGACGGCGCGAGGTTGTTCACCACCCGCCCGCCGATCGCGATCGTGCCGGCGGTGATCCCCTCCAGCCCGGCGATCATCCGCAGGAGCGTGGATTTCCCGCAGCCCGACGGCCCCACAAGCACCGCGAACTGCCCGTCGGGGATGTCGACGCTGACGCCGTGCACGACCGGGTGCGCGCCGTAGGACTTGCGCAGGTCGCGGATCGTCACGTCGGCCATCGCATCCCCCCGCGCCGCGCGCGTCCCGCGGCCCCGGCCGGAGTCGTAGCGCAGCCCAAACCGGCTGTCCACCGCGCGGCCGGCGCGGTGCCGGGGCGCTTGACAGGTCCGGCGGGGCGGATGGAAGGTGCGACGGGCCGCGGCCGGACGCCCGGCCGCCAAGACGTCGCAACGACGGAACGATCCGACTGGGAGGTCATCCATGAAGTCCGAGGTCTACGACTACGCCGTGCGCGCGGGGCTGACCCGGCGTCGACTGCTGCAGGGCGCGACCGCGCTCGGCGGCCTCGCGGCGCTGGGCGGCGCGGGCCTCGCCCCCCGCGCGGCCTCGGCGCAGGAGAGCCTGCGCGCGCGCATCCTCGCCATTCCCGGCGTCGGCGCGGGCAGCCCGACCGACGTGCACTGGCAGGAGGTGGGCGCGCTCACCCTCGACGCGACCCGCGCCAACGTCGCCGAGGGCGAGTTCGCGGGCGTCGAGCTCACGTTCATGGGGCTCAACAACCAGAACCAGCACAACGTGCTGTTCCGCGGGTTCCTCAAGGCCTGGACGGAATACACCGGGGCCACGATCAACTGGATCGACCTCGCGCAGGCCGACTACAACGCGCGGCTCCAGCAGGCGATCGCGACGGGGACGGTCGACTTCGACGTCCTCGCCATGGGCGCCCCGTTCGAGGGCGACACGGCGGGCCGCGGCCTTCTGGACGAGATGCCCGACTGGGTGAAGACCCAGATCGACATGGACGACTACGTGGCCTACCTCAAGCCCCCGGTCGGCACCTGGGACGGCAAGACCTACCGCATCTCGATCGACGGCGACACGCACACCCTGTCCTACCGGAAGGACTATTTCGGCGACGGCTCGATCACCGGCCTCGCCGACGTGCCGACCCGCTGGGAGGACATCAACGCGATGTCGGTCGCGCTGAAGGGCCAGACCGACCCGCTGACGGGGCTGCCCGCCTACGGCTTCCTCGACCCGCTGAAGGGCTGGGGCGGCTTCGGCTTCTACTTCCTCGAGGACCGCGCCGCGGCCTACGTGAAGCATCCCTCCGACAAGGCCTGGCTCTTCGATCCCGACACGATGAAGCCGCGCGTGAACAACCCGGGGTGGGTGCAGGCGATCCAGGACGTGATGGACCTGAACGCGGCGGGCGCCTACCCGCCCGACCAGATCAACGCCGACCCCGGCACGACCGCGTTCCAGCAGTTCCTGGCCGGAACCGGCGCCGCGCTGACCTGGTGGGGCGACGTGGGCTCGAACGCGCGCACCTCCGACAGCTCGGTCGTGGGCGACGTCGTGGGCTTCTCGATCAACCCCGGCGCGCGGCGCGTCTACAACCACCAGGCCGGCGCCTGGGAGGAGACCGAGAACTTCGCCCCGAACCTCGCCTACCTCGGCTGGGGCGTCTACGTGACGAGCCGCGTCTCGGCCGACGAGAAGAAGCGCAAGGCCGCCTGGTCGGCGGCAGCGCATCTGGGCGGCAAGGACATCGCGCTGTGGATGGCGGCCTATCCCTCGGGCTACCAGCCCTACCGCCAGTCGCAGTTCGACTACGCCGAATGGGAGGCCGCGGGCTACGACCGCGCCTTCGTGGAGGACTACCTGGGAAGCAACCTCGAGAGCTACAACCACCCCAACGCCGCGATCGAGCCGCGCATCCCCGGCATCTTCCAGTACTACTCGGTCGCCGAGGACGAGCTGGCCAAGGGCTACGCCGGGCAGTACGCGAGCGCGCAGGAGACGGCCGACGCCATCGCCGCGGCGTGGGAAAGGATCACCGACCAGATCGGCCGCGACAGCCAGATCGCGCTGTACAAGGCAAGCCTGGGGATGTAACTATATCCTGATCCTGGTCCAACAATTAAAGCGCGCAACTCAGCTTGCGCGCTTGCCAATTTGTCGATCCTTAAGGCAATCCATTACGTATTCGGCCAGAGTGCTCGCGGAGTTGACCACGAGCCTTGCGTGACGCGAACTAAGGCGTGCACGTTCGCTTGCCTCTATAGATTTGCCGTGGGCTGCACTTCTGTTATTTCTGAGGTGCATCGTTCCATCTACAATGCTGTTGAGGCCACTCGAGATTTTCTTCAGGTCTTTCGACTCAAGATCCTTCGGGTTTATCCCTAAGCTTTCCCGCACAAGCGGCCAAAGTTCGGCAAGGGTAGCAGACTCCATATGGGTCACGCCCGACTCTTTCAAGTAGTGTTTAAATGTAGCTTCCAGAATGTTACCAGCGTAATGAGCGGCAGCGCTTGGGTCATCTCCAATTTGTTTGAGCGCTCGATCAACTTCAGCTTTGATAGCAAACGCGCCTTGTTCGCCTACTTTTTCTAACAGTGACACTGCGGAGTGCGAACGAGACGCTCTTGAATTAACAAGCAGTCCATACTCAACAAGCAGGTTTCTCAGTTTTGTTTGCGCGATCGGTCCTGTCGCGGCCTCAATTGAAGGATCGCCCCAAGCAGAAAGACCCTTCGTTGAAAAGTCTCATTCAAGAAAGTCCTCAGCAATGTCGTTGAGGATGGCTATCGGGTCTTGCGCTTCCACATTCACCTTGCGAAGCCAGCTGATAGTCTTATTTATCTTGCTGTCATTAGTCTTATAATCCGGCGCGCCTGCTCGGAGAAACAAGCGATCAATTTCAGGACCTGAGTAGAAATCCCTACATATTTCACCCAGTAGACCGACAACTTTCGACGGAATCGATTTTGGCACCATACCAGATATCTCAAGGGAGCCTTCGAGGCCAGTTACCTCTAACCTATCATTCCAAATCTTACATCATGTAAATACCCCTTCCCACGCCCCCGCCCAGCGCGCTAGCATCCCCCCATGACCGCCGAGCTCCTCCACATCGTCACCAACGACGACATCCCGGCCGCGCGCCGGGCGCTGGGGCGCGCGCTGATCTGGGGGTCGGCGGCGCTCCTCCTCGGGATCGCCGCGGCGCAGGCGCTGGACCGCGCGGGGACGCTCGACCTCGGGTTCGCGAACTGGCGGCCCACGCTCTACGCCTACGTCCTCTGGTCGGTCTGCCTCTGCTGGGGGCAGGTGCTGGTCCGGGGCGAGCAGGGCAAGCGCGTCCTGTTCGTGCTGCCGGCGGTGCTGTTCGTGCTGTCGCTCGCGATCCTGCCGCTGGTGTTCGGGCTGGGGATCGCGTTCTCCGACTGGAACCTGTCCTCGCCCGACGGGCGGCAGTTCAACGGGCTCGACAACATCCGGCAGATGTGGGGCGACCCCTTCTACTGGAACGCGCTGGGGAACATGGGCTGGTACCTTCTGGCGATCCTGCCCGAGTACGCGATCGCCTTCGGGCTCGCGCTGATCCTCAACAGCCAGATCCGGGCGCGGAAGTTCTGGCGCGTGGCGTTCCTCTTGCCCCTGATGCTCTCGCCCGTCGCGGTGTCGTGGATGATCGGGAAGTCGATGCTCGAGAACCGCTTCGGCCCCATCGCGCGGCTGATGCGCTGGCTCGGATGGGACAATCCGTCGTTCTTCGAATCCGCCTGGACGGCGCGGGCGATGATCATGGCGATGGACGCCTGGACCTTCATCCCCTTCATGATGATCATGATCCTCGCCGGCCTCCAGGCCATCCCGAGGGACCTGCAGGAGGCCGCCCGCGTCGACGGCGCCTCGGGCTGGCGCGGCTTCTGGGAGATCACCTTCCCCCTGATGCTGCCGGTGTCGGTCACCGCGATCCTGATCCGCGTCATCTTCAAGCTGAAGCTCGCCGACATCATCATCACCGTCACCTCCGGCGGGCCGGGGGGGGCGACCGACTCCGTCACCAGCTTCATCTTCCGCGAGTACCGCGACCGGTCGAACGTGGGCTACGGGACGATGCTCGCGATGACCTACCTCGTCGCGATCGTGATCGGCATGACGATCCTGATGAAGCTTGCCGACCGCTGGACGAGGCCGCGGCCATGACCGACGCCTCCGCCGCCCGCCCGATCTTCCGCGACCACCCCTCCGACCTCGTCCATCGCGCGAGATGGTGGACGGGGCGCACCGCGATCTACGGCGCGCTGGTCCTCTGGGCCATCGTGTGCCTCTTCCCGATCTACTGGACCATCACCACCAGCTTCAAGTCGGCGCCGGACGTGATGCAGGGGAACCTGATCCCCTTCGTCGACTTCGCGCCCGACTGGAAGGGCTGGCGCGCGCTGGGCCTGTCGCCCGACACGATCGGGTCGGACTCGACCCCGCGGGCCGAGTTCATGCGCCGCTTCGCGAACTCCGCGATCATCGCCGGGTCGGCCTCGGTGCTGGCGGTCGTGCTGGGGACCCTGGCCGCCTACGGGCTGTCGCGGTTCAGCTACCGCTTCGGCTTCATGCGGAACGGGGACATCTCGTTCTTCTTCCTCAGCCAGCTGATCCTGCCGCCGGTCGTGCTGGCGCTGCCGTTCCTCGTCCTCTACCGCGAGCTTGCGCTCTTCGACACGCGGATCGGACTGATCCTGCTCTACATGCTGACGGTGCTGCCCATCGTCGTCTGGATCATGCGCGACCAGTTCGCGGGCATCCCCGCCGAGCTCGAGGAGGCGGCGCTGGTCGACGGGCTGGGGATCTGGGGCGCGTTCCTCACGATCATCCTGCCGATCGCGCTGCCCGGCATGGTGGCCGCCTTCATCCTGTGCCTCGTCCTCACGTGGAACGAATACTTCTTCGCGGCGCTGCTGACCTCGACCTACGCCAACACGCTGCCGGTGATGGTGGCGAGCCAGACCGGATCGCAGGGGATCAGCTGGTGGAGCATGGCGGCGCTGTCGTTCGCCGCGATCCTGCCGCTGATCGTGATCGGCGTGGTCCTCGAGCGCTACATCATCAGGGGGATGGCGGCGGGGGCGGTGAAATGACGCTGGCCCTGCGCCGCTGGGACCGCCTCGGGAACGGGGGGCTCACCTTCACCGAGCTTGGCTTCGGCGCGGCGCCGCTGGGCAACCTCTACCGCGCGATCCCCGACGCCGAGGCGCGCGCCACGCTCGACGCGGCCTGGGACGAGGGCCTGCGCTACTTCGACACCGCGCCCCTCTACGGCCTGGGGCTGTCCGAGACGCGGCTGAACCCCTTCCTGCGCGGCAAGGACCGCGACGCCTACGTGCTGTCGTCGAAGATCGGCCGGCTGCTGCGGACCTGCGCGCCGGGCGAGGATCGCGACGGCCTCGGCAAGTGGTTCGAGGTTCCCCACCGGCGCGAGGTCTACGACTTCACCTACGACGGCACGATGCGCAGCCTCGAGTTCAGCCTGGAGCGGCTGGGGGTGGACCGGATCGACATCCTCTATGCCCACGACCTCGACGTCTTCAACCACGGGACGCAGGACGCGCTCGACGCCATGCTCGCGGAGTTCATGGCGGGCGGCTACCGCGCGCTGGTGTCCCTGCGCGACCAGGGGGTGATCCGGGCCTTCGGCGCCGGCGTGAACGAATGGCAGCCCTGCCAGTGGCTGGCGGAGCGCGGGGACTTCGACATCTTCCTGCTGGCGGGGCGCTACACGCTGCTGGAGCAGGAGGCGCTGGAATCGTTCCTGCCGCTCGCCGAGGCGCGCGGGATCGGGATCGTGATCGGCGGTCCCTACAACTCGGGCGTGCTCGCGACCGGCGCGCGGCCGGGCGCCTTCTACAACTACGACCCCGCCCCCGACTGGGTGCTGGAGCGGGTGGCGCGGATCGAGGGGGTCTGCGCGCAGCACCGCGTGCGGCTGGTGGACGCGGCCTTCCGGTTCTGCCTCGGCCATCCGGCGGTCCTGTCGGTCATCCCCGGCGGTCAGGGGGTGGCCGAGATGCAGGCCAATGCCGCCGCCGCGCGCGCCGCCATCCCGGCGGCGCTGTGGGCCGACCTGAAGGCCCAGGGGCTTTTGCGCGCCGACGCGCCGGTGCCGGCATGACGCGGCCCCCCGTGATCGACGCGCACCAGCATTTCTGGCACCCCGCGCGGGGCGACTATTTCTGGATGCCGAAGGGGGATCCAGTGCTCGACCGGCCCTACGGCCCCGCCGACCTCGCGCCGCAGCTCGCGCGCCACGGGATCGACCGCACCGTGCTGGTGCAGGCGGCCCCCACCGTGGAAGAGACCGAATACATGCTGGGCCTTGCGGATGCCACGCCCTTCGTCGCGGGCGTCGTCGGCTGGGTCGACTTCGAGCGGGCGGAGTCCCGCGCGACGATGGCGCGCCTTGCGCGGCACCCGACGCTGAAGGGGCTGCGCCCGATGATCCAGGACATCCCCGACGACGGCTGGATGCTGCGCGACGAGGTGCAGTGGGCCTATGGCGCGATGGCGGACGAGGGGCTGGTGTTCGACGCGCTGGGCTTCCCCCGGCATCTCGAGCCGTTCCTGACCCTTCTGAAGCGCTACCCCGACCTGCGCGCGGTCGTGGACCATGGCATGAAGCCGCGGATCCGCGACCATTCGGCGGAGTCCTTCGCGCACTGGGCCGAGGGGATGGCCCGGATCGCCGGGCAGACCCGCGCCTTCTGCAAGTTCAGCGCGCTCGTGACCGAGGCCGGGCCGCACTGGACGGTGGAGGATCTGGTGCCCTACGTCGACCACATCCTGCGCGTCTTCGGGACGGACCGCGTCCTCTGGGGGTCGGACTGGCCGGTCTGCCGGCTGCGCTGCGACTATGCCGACTGGCACGCCGCCGCGCGGCACCTGACCCGCGACCTGCCGCCCGAGGCGCAGGCGGCGATCTTCGGCGGCAACGCGGCGCGGCTCTACGGCCTCTAGGCCGCCCCTTGCGGGGGCGGGGCGCGGGCCGCTACGCTGGCCCGACACAGAGGGCCCCGATGGCGACCACCCCGACCCGCGCGATCCGCCTGCACCCCGCCGACAACGTCATCGTGGCGCTGGCGGACCTGCCCGCGGGCGCGCAGGTTCCCGAGTGCCCCGTGCCCTTGGCCGGCCCCGTGCCGCGCGGCCACAAGGTCGCCGTGGCCGCGGTCGCGCCCGGCGCCCCGGTGATCCGCTACGGCCAGGTCATCGGCGCGGCGACGCAGGCCATAGCGCCCGGCGACCACGTGCATTCGCACAACCTCGGGATGGGCGCGCACGGCCAGGACTACGCCTTCGCGACCGAGCGGCATCCCCAGCCCGTGCCGGACGCGGCGCGGCATTTCCTGGGCTACCATCGTGCCGACGGAGCGGTGGGGACGCGCAACTATCTGGGCATCCTCACCTCGGTGAACTGCTCGGGCAGCGTCGCCCGCTTCATCGCCGAAGGGGTGGAGCGCGCGGGCTGGCTCGCGGACTTCCCCGACATCGACGGCGTGGTGCCCATCGTCCACGGCACGGGCTGCGGCATGTCCGGGAAGGACGAGGGCTACGCCACGCTCTTCCGCACGCTGCAGGGCTATGCGCGCAACCCCAACTTCGGCGGCATCCTGCTCGTCGGCCTCGGCTGCGAGGTGATGCAGGTTCCCGACCTGATCGGCGCGGGGCGGATGCGCGGCGACGGCAACGTCCGCTACATGACGATCCAAGCGACGGGCGGCACCCGGCGCACGATCGAGCGGGGCACGGCGATGCTGCGCGAGATGGCGGCGGTCGCGAACGCTGCGGCCCGGCAACCGGCGGGGCTGGAGCATCTGGTGCTGGGGATGCAGTGCGGCGGGTCGGACGGCTATTCGGGGATCACCGCGAACCCCGCGCTGGGGCACGCCTCGGACCTGCTGGTGGCGCACGGCGGCACCACGATCCTGTCCGAGACACCCGAGATCTACGGGGCCGAGCACCTGCTGACCCGCCGCGCGGTGACGCCCGAGGTGGGGATGAAGATCGTCGACCGCATCCGCTGGTGGGAGGACTATACCGCCCGCCTGGGGGGCGAGATGGACAACAACCCCTCGCCCGGGAACAAGAAGGGCGGGCTGACCACGATCCTCGAGAAGTCGCTCGGGGCGGTGGCCAAGGGCGGCACGGCGCCGCTGCGCCAGGTCTACCGCTTCGCGGAACGCGTGGCCGAGCGCGGCTTCGTCTACATGGACACGCCCGGCTACGATCCCTGCTCGGTCACGGGGCAGGTCGCGGGGGGCGCGAACCTCATCGCCTTCACCACGGGGCGGGGGTCGGTCTCGGGCTACAAGCCCGTCCCCTGCCTCAAGATCGCGACCAACACCGAGATGTACGACCGGATGGCCGAGGACATGGACATCAACTGCGGCGACATCGTCACCGCCGGGGTTCCGCTGGAGGCCAAGGGGCGCGAGATCTTCGAGGCCCTGATCGCGGTGGCCAGCGGGCGGCGCACGAAGTCCGAGGAGCTGGGCTTCGGCGGGGCGGAGTTCGTGCCCTGGCAGATGGGCGCGGTGATGTGAGCGTGGCGGCGCTGCGGGCCGAGGCCCGCGCCCTGTTCGACGCGGGCCTGCGGGCGGCCGATCCCGGGCCGGCGGTACAGCGCGCGATCGAGGGCGGGGCGCCCGCCTTCGCGGCCGCCGGCGGCCGGCGGATCGTCGTCTCGGTCGGCAAGGCCGGGGTCGCGATGGCGCAGGCCGCGCTTCGCGCGCTGCCCTCCGGACCGGTCGAGGCGCTGGTCGTCACCAACGACGGCAACGCGAGGCCCCTGCCCGGCGCCACCGTCCTCGCCGCCGGCCACCCGGTGCCCGACGCGCGGGGCGCCGAGGCCGCCGACCGGGTGGAGGCGCTGCTTCGCGGCGCCGGCGCGGGCGACCGGGTGATCGCGCTGATCTCGGGCGGCGGGTCCGCGCTGCTGCCCGCGCCGGTGCCCGGGGTCTCGCTGCGCGACAAGGGAGCGGTCACGCGGCTGATGCTCGCTGCGGGCATGGACATCACGGCGATGAACGCGGTCCGCCAGCACCTCAGCCGGCTGAAGGGCGGCGGGTTCCTGCGCGCGGCGGACCCCGCCCCCGTGACCGCGCTGATCCTGTCGGACGTGATCGGCGACGACCTGCGCGTGATCGCCTCGGGCCCCACGGTGGCCCCCATCGCGACCGCGGCCGAGGTGGCCGCCGACCTGCGCGCGCGGGGCCTGTGGGACCGGCTGCCGCCGGCGGTGCGGGCGCATCTGGATCAGGCGACCGCGGCCCCGCCCCTGCCGCCCGCGACCAACGTCCTGATCGGGTCGAACGGCCTGTCGCTGGCGGCCATGGCCCGCGCCGCGCGCCGGCCGGGCACCCGGATCGCGGGCGACCGGCTGACGGGCGACGTGGCCGAGGCTGCCGCCGCGATCCTTGCGGCCGCGCGCACGGCCCCCCGTCCCGCCTGCCTTCTGTGGGGCGGCGAGACGACCGTGACGCTGCGCGGCCGGGGCCTCGGCGGGCGCAACCAGGAGCTTGCGCTGCGCGTGGCGCTGGCGGGCCTCCCCGGCGACTGGGCGTTCCTGTCGGGCGGGACCGACGGGCGCGACGGCCCGACCGCGGCGGCGGGGGGGATCGTCGACGGCGGCAGCGCGGCGCGGATGCGGGCGGCGGGGGTCGACCCCGGGGCGCGCCTCGCGGACAACGACAGCCACAGGGCGCTCGCGGCCTCGGGCGACCTGCTGGTCACGGGGGCCACGGGGACCAACGTGGCCGACCTCCAGGTGCTGGTCCTCGGCTGAGGCGGCGGGGCGCCGCCGGGGTCAGGTGCCGCAGAACGTCCGGTAGGGGCCGAAGTCCCCGGGCGCGGGACGCGTGAAGCGCTCGCGCCCCGGCGTCTCGGCGAAGGGCGCGGACAGCGCGGCGAGCAGGTCGTCGAACGGCTGCATGTCCCCCGCAAGCGCCGCCTCCAGCGCCGCCTCGACCAGGTGGTTGCGCGGGATGACGACGGGGTTCGCGCGGTCCATCGCCGCGGCCGTGGCGGCGGCGTCGCGGCCCGCCTGCGCGGCCCGCCAGTCGGCAAGCCAGCCGTCGACCGCCGCGGGGTCGGCGAACTGGAGGCGGAAGGCGGACACGTCGCCCCGCAGCGCGCCGGACAGGCGGCGGAAGGTCAGCGTATGGTCGGCCCGCCCCTCGGCCATGAGCGTGGACAGCCGCTGCGCGAGGCCGGCGTCGGGCGCGGGCAGGCCCAGCTTTTCGGCCATGACCGCCGCCCACGCCTCCTCGTGCCAGCCGGGGAAGGCGTCGATCACCCCCATCGCCGCATCCACCGCGCGGTCCTGCGCAGGGTCGATCAGCGGGACCAGCGCCTCGGCCAGCCGCGCGATGTTCCAGCGCGCGATGGCGGGCTGGTTCCCGTAGGCGTAGCGCCCCGCATGGTCGATCGACGAGAAGACCGCCCGGGGATCGTGCGCGTCGAGGAAGGCGCAGGGCCCGTAGTCGATCGTCTCGCCCGAGATCGTCATGTTGTCGGTGTTCATGACGCCGTGGACGAAGCCGAGCCCCATCCACCGTGCGACCAGCCGCGCCTGCCGCCGCGCGACCCGTTCGAGGAACGCCAGCGCCGCATCGGGGCCGAGGTCGGCGTCGTGGCGCGCGATGGCGTAGGCGAGCAGGCGGCGCACCCGGTCCCCCTCCCCCCGCGCGGCGAAGAACTGGAAGGTGCCGACGCGCAGGTGGCTTGCGGCCACGCGCGCCAGAACCGCGCCGGGCACCCGTCCCGCGTCGCGCAGGATCGTCTCGCCCGTGGTCACGGCGGCCAGCGCGCGGGTCGTGGGCACGCCCAGCGCGTGCATCGCCTCGCCCATGACGTATTCGCGCAGCACCGGCCCCAGCGCCGCCTTGCCATCCGCCCCGCGCGAGAAGGGCGTCCGCCCCGATCCCTTCAGGTGGATGTCGCGCAGGTGCCCCTGGCGGTCCGTCACCTCGGCGAGCAGCATCGCGCGCCCGTCGCCCAGCGAGGGCGAGAAGCCCCCGAACTGGTGCCCCGCATAGGCCATGGCCAGCGTGACCGCGCCCTCGGGCGGGGCCGTCCCCGCCAGCATCGCGGCAAGGGCCGGTGCTTCCGGGTCGATCCCCAGCTCCTCCGCCAGCGGGCGGTTCAGCCGCAGGATCCGCGGATCGGGCCAGGGGGAGGCCCGGAAGGGAAGCCACATCCCCTCCAGCGCCTCGGCGTAGGTGTTGCGCAGGACGAGGCCCATGGCGGTCACTCGGCTTCGGTCACTCGGCGGCGGTGCGCCGCGGCAGCGTCCAATTCGGGCGGACGTAGTGACAAGTGTAGCCGTTGGGGAAGCGTTCCAGATAATCCTGGTGCTCCGGCTCGGCCTCCCAGAAGTCGCCCGCCGGCTTCACCTCGGTCACGACGCGGCCGGGCCAGAGGCCCGAGGCCTCCACCTCGGCGATCGTGTCCACCGCCGTCCGGCGCTGCGCGTCATCGACGTAGTAAATGCCGGACCGGTAGGACGTGCCCCGGTCGTTCCCCTGCCGGTTCGGCGTGGTGGGATCGTGGATCTGGAAGAAGAACTCCAGCAGCCGGCGGTAGCTGATGACGGCGGGGTCGAACACGATCTCGATCCCCTCGGCGTGGGTGCCATGATGGCGGTAGGTGGCGTTCGGCACGTCGCCCCCCGTGTAGCCCACGCGGGTCGAGACCACGCCGGGCAGCTTGCGGATCAGGCCCTGCATGCCCCAGAAGCAGCCCCCCGCCAGAACGGCGCGTTCGGTCGTCGTCATCGGATCTCCTCCACCTGGTCGAGATAGGCGCCGTAGCCCTCGGCCTCCATGTCGTCGCGATGGACGAACCGCAGCGAGGCCGAGTTGATGCAGTAGCGCAGGCCACCCCGGTCGCGGGGCCCGTCCGGGAAGACATGTCCGAGGTGGCTGTCGCCGTGCCGCGAGCGGACCTCCACGCGGACCATGCCGTGCGAGGTGTCGCGCCGCTCGGTGACGTTCGCCGGCTCGATGGGCCTCGTGAAGCTGGGCCATCCGCAGCCCGATTCGTACTTGTCGGCGCTGGCGAACAGCGGCTCGCCCGAGACCACGTCGACGTAGATGCCGGGTTCCTTGTTGTGGAGAAGCGGTCCCGTCCCGGGACGCTCGGTCCCGTTCGCCTGGGTGACGCGGTATTCCTCGGGCGTCAGGCGGGCGAGCGCTTCGGGCGTCTTGGCGTAGGTGGGCACGTCAGCCTCCGTTGTTCGGACAAGGAAGATGGGGCGCGAGGCGCGCAAGTTCAAGGGCCGCGGCACCGCGCCGCCTACCGCGGCCCGCCGCCCCGCCGTGCTGCCCGCCAGGAGAGGGCGACCGTCCCGAGGTAGAGCGCCCCCAGCACGAAGAGCGTGGTCCAGGTCAGGATGACCAGCGCCGCCGCGACCGCCATGACGGCGACGAGGATGAAGGTCGACTGGTCGGCGTAGACCGTCACCGACTTCAGCGACATCGTGGGGATGCGGCTGATCATCAGCCCGCCCACCAGCACGAGCCAGGCCGACACGGCCACGGGATGCAGGTCGAACCCCCAGGGCTCCATCCGCGCCGCGTAGACGGGCATCAGCGCGACCAGCGCGCCGGCGGGCGAAGGGATGCCCTGGAAGTAGACCGGCTTGCCGTCCGGCTGCGGGATCCGGCTGCCGATGTTGAACCGCGCCAGCCGCAGCGCGCAGCAGATCGCGTAGATCATCGTCGCGGCCCAGACGAGACCGAAGCCGGACAGCCCGTCGTTCAACCAGAAGGCGATGACGAAGCCCGGGGCCACCCCGAACGACAGGAAGTCGGCGAGGCTGTCGAGCTCGGCCCCCATCGGGGTCTCGCTGTCGAGGTAGCGCGCGACCCGGCCGTCGAGCGCGTCGAGCACGGCCGCCACCACGATCAGCGCCACGGCCGTCCCGATCGCCTCGCCGGCGGCGAAGCGGATCGCGGTCAGCCCGGCGCAGAGCGACCCGAGCGTCAGCAGGTTCGGGATGAGCTGGACGGCCGTGAGCTGGCGCCGGCGAAGGGGACGCTCCTCGCCCACCCTATTCGGCCCGCGCCTGGCGGGCGGGGCCCGCGTGGTTCAGGTCGGCGATCACCGTCTCGCCCGCGACGGTGGACTGGCCCACCGCGACCAGCGGCGCCACGCCGTCGGGCAGGTAGGTGTCGACCCGGCTGCCGAAGCGGATCAGCCCGAAGCGCTGGCCGGTGCGCAGCGACTGCCCCGTCGCGGCGAAGCAGACGATGCGCCGCGCGACCAGCCCCGCGATCTGCACCACGCCGATGCTGCGGCCGTCGGCCATCTCGATCCGCAGGCCGTTCCGCTCGTTGTCCTCGCTCGCCTTGTCGAGCGAGGCGTTGAGGAACTTGCCCGGACGGTAGGCGATCGCGGCGACCCGCCCCTCGACCGGGGCGCGGTTCACGTGGCAGTCGAAGACGTTCATGAAGACGCTGACCCGCACCAGCGGGGCCGCGCCCAGACCCAGCTCGGCCGGCGGCACGGCCGGACCGATCAGCGACACGACCCCGTCGGCTGGGCTGACGATCAGCCCCGGCGTCGCGGGCACCGCGCGCTCCGGATCGCGGAAGAAGTAATAGCACCAGACCGTCAGGCCGAGGCCGAGCCAGCCCAGGGGCTCCCAGAGCCAGAAGAGGATCAGCGTCGCGGCCCCGAAGGCCGCGACGAAGCGCCAGCCCTCGGGGTGCATCGGCTTGACGAAGGTGGAAAGCATGTTCATGCGACACATCCCGCTCGCGGGCCGGGCCCGGCCGTCCACGATGGCGCGGGCTTAGCCGCGAAGGCACCGTCGATCAATGCCCCCGCGGCGCGATCCCGGGCTCAGGCCGGGATCGCCATGCCCTTGCCGCGCGCCAGCTCGCGCATCCGCGCCTGCAGCTTCTCGAAGGCGCGGACCTCGATCTGGCGGATGCGCTCGCGGCTGACGCCGTAGCTTTCCGACAGCTGCTCCAGCGTCACCGGCTCGTCCGCGAGGCGGCGCTGGACGAGGATGTCGCGCTCGCGGTCGTTGAGGACGTCCATGGCCTGCGTCAGCAGGGCGCGGCGGGCGTCGAGTTCCTCGCGCTCGGCGTAGTCGCCGGCCTGGTCGCTCGATTCGTCCTCGAGCCAGTCCTGCCACTGGGTCGCCCCCTCGCCGTCCGCGCCGATGGTCGCGTTGAGCGAGGCGTCCCCGCCCGAGAGGCGGCGGTTCATCGAGACGACCTCCTCCTCGGAGACGCTGAGGTCACGGGCGATGCGCGCGACCGTCTCGGGCCGCAGGTCGCCGTCCTCGAGCGCGCCGAGCTTGGCCTTGGCCTTGCGCAGGTTGAAGAAGAGCTTCTTCTGTGCCGATGTGGTGCCCAGCTTCACGAGGCTCCACGACCGCAGGATGTATTCCTGGATCGACGCGCGGATCCACCACATCGCGTAGGTCGCAAGCCGGAAGCCGCGTTCCGGATCGAAGCGCTTGACGGCCTGCATCAGGCCCACGTTCGCCTCGGAGATGACCTCGGCCTGCGGCAGGCCGTAGCCGCGATAGCCCATCGCGAGCTTGGCCGCGAGCCGCAGGTGGCTCGTGACCATCCGGTGCGCGGCCTCGGTGTCCTGGTGGTCGACCCAGCGCTTGGCGAGCATGTACTCCTCCTCCGGCTCGAGGAGGGGAAACTTGCGGATCTCCTGCATGTAGCGGTTGAGGCCCTGCTCGGGGCTGGGCGCGGGAAGGTTTGCGTAGGTGCTCATGTCGTGCCCCCTGATGCCCGCCGCCCGTTCCGGCGCGGCGGGACCTGCGGATATAGGCGTCCGGGGCCCCCGAGGCAAGGGCCGCCGGGCCGCCTGCGTCCTGACCATGCTACGGGACGGAAGGCCGGCCGGATCATCCGGACCCCGGCCCCAGCGCCCCGAGCAGGGCCGCGAGATCCGCCGGGACCGGGCTTTCGAAGGCCAGTTCCGCCCCGGTCGCGGGATGGGCGAAGCCCAGGGTCGCCGCGTGCAGCGCCTGCCGGGGAAAGCCGTCGGCGGCCTCGGCCGCGCCGGGCGGCAGGCCGGCGGCGCGCACCCGGCGGCGGCCGCCGTAGGTGCCGTCGCCCACGAGCGCGTGGCCCGCATAGGACAGGTGCACCCGGATCTGGTGGGTGCGCCCGGTCTCCAGCCAGCATTCGACCAGCGCGGCGGCGGGGGGGACGCCGAAGACCCGCAGCGGGCGCACCCGGGTGACCGCGTGGCGCCCCCCCTCGAACAGGACGGCCTGGCGCTGGCGGTCGGTCCTGTGGCGGGCGAGGTTCGTCGCGATCCTGAGGATGCCGCCCGGCTCGAAGGCGATGCCGCGCAGGCCGCGCAGGCGCGGATCGGCGGCCGAGGGCGCGCCGTGGACCACCGCGAGGTAGCGCCGCGTCACGCTGTGCGCCTCGAACTGGCGGGCGAGGCCGTGGTGCGCGCGGTCGGACTTCGCCACCACCAGAAGCCCCGAGGTGTCCTTGTCGATCCGGTGCACGATGCCGGGCCGGGCCGCGCCGCCCGTGCCCGAGAGCCCCGCCCCGAAGTGGTGCACAAGCGCGTTGACCAGCGTGCCCGAGGGCGAGCCCGGCGCGGGATGGACGACCATCCCCGCCGGCTTGTCGATCACCGCGAGATCCGCGTCCTCCCACACGACCGTCAGGGGGATCGCCTCGGGCCGCGCCTCCGCCGCCTCGGGCGGGGCGAGGCGAAGGACGAACACCTGTCCGGGCCGGACGCGGGCCTTCGGGTCGGCGACGGGAACCCCGTCGCAGGTCACGTCGCCCGCCGCGATCATCCGCGCGAGACGCGTCCGCGACAGGGCCGCCGCCTCTGGCACCGCGGCCGCCAGCGCCCTATCAAGACGGTCGGGGGGGGCCTCGCCCACCTCCACGGTCAGGACGGCGTCGCCGTCCTCGGGCTCGAAGGGGGTGGACATGGACGATGCTCCGGCCGAGGCGCGCCTGCCGCCGGGCCTGCGGTTCCTGAAGGCCCTGGTGATCGCGCTGACGCTGACGCTGATCGCCGGCGTCATAACCATCGTCGGGCTGCTTGTCACCCGGCTGCCGCCGCTGCGCGAGGCCCCGGCCTGGCCCCCCGCGCTGGACCTGCCCGGGGGCGCGGTGCCCGCGGCGGTGACGCAGGGGGCCGGCTGGTTCGCGGTGGTCACGACCGACGGCCGCATCCTCATCTTCGGCGCCGACGGCCGCCTGCGGCAGGAGGTGGCGGTCGGCCCCGCGCGATGAGCGCCGGCGCCGCTGGACAGGGTGCGCGCGGCATCGCAGCATCCCGCGGCGCAGACGGGGGATTCCATGACGACGCTCGACCTCGGCGACGCCGACGCGACCGAGTGGGCGGCCCGCGTGGCCCGGCGCGCGGTCTCGGCGACCGAACTGCTCGACGCCGCCCTCGAGGCCGTGGCACGGCTGAACCCCCGGCTCAACGCCGTGACGCTGGTGCGGGAAGGGGCCGCCCGCCGCGCCATCGCCGAGGGCCTGCCCCGGGGGCCGTTCCGCGGCGTGCCGTTCCTTCTGAAGGATCTCGGCGCCGAGGCGGTCGACTTTCCCTCGCACAACGGCTCGCGGCTTCTGGCCGGCACGCGCTACGACCGCGACAGCGCGATCTGGCGGCGCATCCGCGCGACCGGCGTCGTGGCCTTCGGGCGCACCACCGCGCCCGAGGGGGGCATCGGGGCGGCGACCGAGGCCGCGGTCTACGGCGGCCCGACGCGGAACCCCTGGAACCCGGACCACACGCCGGGCGGATCCTCGGGCGGCGCGGGGGCGGCGGTCGCGGCCGGGATCGTGCCCTTCGCGCACGGCTCGGACGGGGGCGGGTCGGTGCGCATCCCCGCCTCGAACTGCGGGCTCTTCGGGTTCAAGCCCACGCGCGCGCGGCTGCCCGACGGCCCCTACGCGGGCGAGGGCTGGGCGGGCATGGCGATCGACGGCTTCCTCACGCGGTCGGTGCGCGACACGGCGCACATGCTCGACGCCTGCGCCGGGCCGGACCGGGGGGCGCCCTACGTCGCCCCGCCGCTGGCCGCGGGCCACGCGCAGGCGATCGGCCGGCCGCCGCGCCGGCTGCGCGTGGCGCTCTGCGACACGACCTTCACCGGCGACGCGGTGCACCCCGCCTGCGCCTCGGCCGCGCGCGACGCGGGGCGCCTGCTCGCCGACCTCGGCCACCACGTCGAGGCGGCGCGCCCCCGCGCCGACGTCGCGGGGATGATGCGCGCCTGGACCGACATCGTGGCCCTGGGAACGGCGCTCGGGATCGAGACGGCCCTTGCCGGCCGGCCCCTGACCCCCGACCTCGTGGAGGGCGTGGGGCGCGGCGCGGTCGCGCACGCGGCCACCCTGCCGCCCACGCGCTATCTTCAGGGGGTGGGGCAGATCCACGCCTTCGGGCGCGAGATGGCCGCCTTTTTCGACCCCGACGAGGGGCCGGGCCACGACATCCTGCTGTCGCCGACGCTGGCCGAGCCGCCGGCGCGCGTCGGCCGCTTCGGCCACGCCACGACCGACTACGTCGCCTACCGCACCGGACCCGCGGGCATCTTCGCCTACTCCCCCTTCTGCGCGGCCTTCAACGCGAGCGGGCAGCCCGCCGCCTCGGTGCCGCTGGCGATGCATGAGGGCCTGCCGGTCGGCATCCATCTCGCGGCGCGGTTCGGCGCCGACGAGGAATTGATCGCGCTCTGCGCCGAAATCGAACGGGCCGCCCCCTGGGCGCAGCGTCGCCCGGCGTGACGGGCGGCGTGACGGGCGGAAACCGCTTGCATGGGCGCAGGATCGCCCGGATCATGGCCCGTGGCGTTCCGGGCAGCGGGCGCGGGGAGGATGTCCGGTGACCGACGTGGCGGTCGAGGTTCAGGGGGCCGTCAAGGCGTTCGGCCAGGGCGGCGCGGCCCTCCGCGCGCTCGACGGGGTTTCGGTCGCGATCCGCAAGGGCGAGTTCTTCACGCTGCTCGGCCCCTCGGGCTGCGGCAAGACCACGCTGCTGCGTCTGATCGCGGGGTTCGAGACGCCGACCGAGGGGCGTATCCTGCTCGACGGGCAGGACATCACCGACCTGCCGCCCAACCGCCGGCCGGTCAACACGGTGTTCCAGTCCTATGCGCTGTTCCCGCACCTCACGGTCGCGCAGAACGTGGCCTTCGGGCTGGAGATGCTGGGCCGGCCCCGGGCCGAGGTCGCGGCGCGGACCGAGCGGATGATCGCGCTGGTGCGGCTCGAGGCGCTCGCGGGGCGCCGCATCGCGCAGATGTCGGGCGGCCAGCAGCAGCGCGTGGCGCTGGCCCGCGCGCTGGCCCCGCAGCCCAAGGTGCTGCTGCTGGACGAGCCGCTGTCGGCGCTGGACCTGAAGCTGCGGAAGGAGATGCAGATCGAGCTGAAGCGCCTTCAGCACGAGACCGGGATCACCTTCGTCTTCGTCACCCACGACCAGGAGGAGGCGCTGACCATGTCGGACCGGATCGCGGTGATGGCGGCGGGCGGCATCCGCCAGATCGGCGCGCCGCGCGAGATCTACACCCGTCCCGCCGACCGCTTCGTCGCCGGCTTCATCGGCGAATCGAACTTCCTGCCCGCCACGATCGAGGGCGGGCGCGCGACCCTGGCCGCCGGCGTCACGGTGGAGGTGGAGGACGCCGGGCCGCGCGCGGGGGCGGTCACGCTGGCCGTGCGCCCCGAGCAGGTGCGGGTGGTCCCCGCGGACGAGCCGGGCGCGCTGGCCGCCTCGGTGCGCGATCTCGTCTACTTCGGGACCGACACGAACTGCCACCTGACGCTGCCCGACGGCACCGAGGTCGTGGCCCGCATCCAGAGCCGGCCCTCGGGCGAGCCGGGCCTCGCCCCGGGCGACCGGGTCGGGCTGCGGCTCGCGCCCGGCGCCGCCCGGATCCTGGCGGACTGACCCCTTGTCGCGCGCCGAGGACCGGGCCCGCGCCGCCAATGCCCGCACCGGGTGGCTGCTGTCGGCCCCGGCGCTGGCGATCCTGACCGTCGCCGCGGCGGGGCCGCTTCTGATCGTGCTCGTCTATTCCTTCCTGACGCCGGGCCGGTACGGCAACGTGGTCTGGGACGTCAGCCTCGACGGATGGATCGGCGTGCTGTTCACGCGCGACATCTTCGACGGCACGCTGCGGCTCGCCGAGGCCCATCTCGCGATCTTCTGGCGGTCGGTCTGGCTGTCGCTGATGACGACCGCGATCACCTTCCTCGTGGGCTTCCCGACCGCCTGGTTCATCGCGACGCGGCCCGCCGACCGGCGCGCCGTCTGGCTGTTCCTGATCACGATCCCGTTCTGGACGAACCTCCTGATCCGCACCTTCGCGATCAACGAGGTGATCCGCAACGACGGCATCCTGAACAGCCTGCTGATCGGGGCGGGCCTCATCCAGGCGCCGATCCGCATCCTCTACACCGACACGGCCGTGCTGATCGGGATGGCCTACGTCTACCTGCCGCTGATGGTCCTGCCGCTCTACGCCGCGATCGACCGCTTCGACATGCGCCTGCTGGAGGCGGGCTACGACCTCTACGCGGGCCGCCTGGGCGTGCTGCGGCGCGTGATCCTGCCCCTCGTGCGGCCGGGGATCGTGGCGGGGTCGATCCTCGTCTTCGTCCCCTCGCTCGGGGCCTACGTCACCCCGCGGGTGCTGGGCGGCGGCAAGAACATGATGATCGGCAACTTCATCGAGCTGCAGTTCGGGCAGGGCCGCAACTGGCCGCTGGGGGCGGCGCTGTCGATCCTGCTGCTGGCCATCGTCATGGCGGCGCTGCTCGTCTACGTCAGGGCCACGACCGACCGGGGGCGCGACCATGGCTGACCGCGCCTTCGCCGCGACCCGCATCCCCGGCTTCGCCACGGTCGCGGTCGCGGTCTTCGCGGTCCTGTACCTGCCGATCCTGACCCTGGTGGCCTACTCGTTCAACGCCAACAACTCCATCGCCGACTGGGGGGGCCTCTCGCTCCAGTGGTACGCCACCGCCTGGGAGAACGAGGCGGTGAAGGAGGCGACGGTTCGGTCCCTCGTGATCGCGGCCGTCGCCTCGGCGATCGCCACCGCGGTCGCGACCATGGCCGCGCTGGGGACCACGCGGCGCGCGCGCTTCCGCGGGCAGACCTTCATCTACGTGATGATCAACCAGCCCCTGATGGTGCCCGAGATCGTCACGGCCGTGGCCTTGCTGATCCTGTTCGGGGTGGTGCGGCAGGCCCTGCGCGGGATGGGGGTCGTCGACCTCGGCCTGACTTACCTCATCCTTGCGCATTCAGCCTTCTGCATCCCCTTCGCCTACCTGCCGATCCGCGCCCGGCTGGAGGGGATGGACCTCTCGCTCGAGACCGCCGCCGCCGATCTCTACGCGACGCCCTGGCGCGCCTTCCGGCGGGTGACGCTGCCGATCCTCGCTCCGGGGATCATGGCGGGGGCAATGCTCGCCTTCGTCATCAGCCTCGACGACGTCGTCATCACCGAGTTCGTCAAGTCGGGCGGGCAGGACACCCTGCCCACCTACATGCTGGGCCAGATGCGCCGCGCGATCACGCCCGAGGTCAACGCGATCTCGACCGCGCTGCTGCTGCTGACCGTGATCCTGCTGACCGCCTTCTTCCTGCTCACGCGCAAGCGCGGGTGATCCCCCTCAACCAACGGAGAGTCGCCATGACGAGACTGCTATCCGCCACCGCCATCCTTCTGGCAACCGCGACCCTCGCGGCGGCGCAGGGGGAGCTTCAGCTCTACAACTGGGGCAACTACACGAGCCCCGAGCTGCTCGAGAAGTTCAAGGCCGAGACGGGGATCACCGTCACCGTCACCGACTACGACAGCAACGACACGGCGCTCGCGAAGATCGAGGCGGGGGGGTCGGGCTTCGACCTCGTGGTGCCCTCGGCCAACTACGTCCAGATCTTCCGCGAGAAGGGCCTGATCCAGGAGCTCGACCTCGCCCGCCTGCCAAACCACGCCAACATCGCGCCCGAATGGATGGACGTGCCGTGGGATCCCGGCCGCAGGCTCTCGGTGCCGTGGCAGTGGGGGACGACGGGCATGGCCGTCAACACCTCGGTCTACAAGGGCGACATCAACACGAGCGCCATCTTCCTCGAGGTGCCCGAGGAGCTGCGCGGCAAGGTCAACGTCGTGCCCGAGATGAACGACATCGTGGCGCTCGCGACGATGTACGCGGGCGGCGAGCCCTGCTCCGAGGACACCGAGGTGCTGCGCCGCGCCCGCGACCTGCTGATCGCCGCCAAGCCGAACTGGATCGCAATGGACTACGGCGCCACCGAGAACCTGTCGAACAACAACTGGGCGGCGAGCGTGAACTGGAACGGGTCCTCCATGCGCGCGCGGCTCGCCAATCCCGACGTGGCCTACGGCTACCCGCGCGAGGGCTACATCATCTGGATGGACTCGGTCGCGCTGCTGTCGGACGCGCAGAACGTGGACGAGGCCTACACGTTCCTCAACTTCATCCTCGAGCCCGAGAACGCGGCGATGATCTCCGAGTTCGCGCGCTACGCGAACGGCGTCGCGGGATCGGATCCCTTCATGCCCGAGGACATGCTGTCCGCGCCCGAGGTGGTCGTTCCCGAGGAGTTCCGCGAGGCCGGCGTCTTCCTGCCGTCCTGCTCGGCCAGGGCGCAGGAGTACATCACCGCGATCTGGACCGAGCTTCAGAAATGAGGCGCGCCCGCTGACGACAAGCCGGGGGGCAGCAGGCCCCCCGTACCCCCTGGGATGGTTCCGAACAGAAGACGGGAACGGGGATGGACCTTCTGTCCCTCTCCGCGAGCGACCTGAGCCGGATGATCGCGGAACGGGCGGTCGCGCCGTCGGAGGTCATGGCCGCGCATCTGGCGCGCGTGGCCGCCGTGAACCCCGCGATCAACGCGATCGTCTCGCAGCCCGACCCCGACGCGCTGATGGCCGCGGCGCGGGCGGCGGACGACGCCCCGCGCGCGGGCTGGCTGCACGGCATCCCCTTCGCGGTGAAGGACCTCGTGGCGACGCGGGGGCTGCGCACCACCTGGGGCTCGCCGGTCTTCGCGGATCACGTGCCCGACGCCGACGACCTGCTGGCCGCGCGGCTTCGGGGCGCGGGGGCGATCTTCACCGGCAAGACCAACACGCCCGAATGGGGGCACGGGTCGCACACGTTCAATCCCGTCTTCGGAGCCACGCGGAATCCCTACGACCGCTCGCGCAGCGCGGGCGGCTCGTCGGGCGGCGCCGCGGCGGCGCTGGCCGCGCGCATGGTCTGGGTGGCGGACGGGTCCGACATGATGGGGTCGCTCCGCAACCCCGCGGCCTTCTGCAACGTCTACGGCTTCCGCCCGACCTGGGGCCTCGTGCCCGCCGACCCGGCGGCGGGTCCGCCGGACGACACGTTCCTGTCGACGCTCGCGACCGAGGGTCCGATGGCGCGCTGCCCCGAGGATCTGGCCCGGCTGCTCGCCGTCATGGCGGGGCCGGCCGCCGGCACGCCCTTCGGCCGTGCGCCCGGGGACGTCGCCGCCGGGCTGGACCGATCGGCGCGCGGGCTGCGGATCGGCTGGCTGGGCGACTGGGGCGGCGCCTATGCGACCGAGCCCGGGATCCTCGCGCAGGGGGAGGCCGCGCTGCGCGTCCTCGAGGGTCTGGGGGCCGTCGTGGAGCCCGTCCCGCCCCCCTTCCCCGCCGCGGACCTGTGGTTCGCCTGGACCACGCTGCGCGCGATGCTCAATGCGGGGTCCAGGGGCACGCTGGCGGCCGACCCCGCGACGCGCGCGCGGCTGAAGCCCGAGACGCTGTGGGAGATCGACGAGGGCGCGGGGCTGACGGCATCGGCCGTGTTCCGCGCCAGCGCGATCCGCTCGCGCTGGTACGCGCGGCTGGCGCACCTGTTCGCGCGGTTCGACGCGCTGGCGCTGCCCGCCGCCCAGGTCTGGCCCTTCCCGGCCGACTGGCGCTGGCCCGGGGCGATCGCCGGCCGCGCGATGGACACCTACCACCGCTGGATGGAGGTGGTCGTGCCCGTGAGCCTCGCGGGGGTGCCCTGCGCCGCGATCCCGGCGGGCTTCGGCGCGGCGGGGCTGCCGACCGGGCTTCAGCGTTTCGGGGCGACGGGGACGGACGCGGCGGTGCTGGGGCTGGCGCAGGCCTATCATGCGGCGACCGGATGGCCGGGCCGCCGGCCGCCCGCCCTTGCCTGACGGCCCGGCCATCCCTATGCAGCGGGGATGATGACGCCCTACCGCCTCGGGATGGCGCTGGCGCTGCCCGCGCTGCTGGCCCGCACGGCCTGGGCGGAACGGCGCGGCGGCCTGCCGGAGGGCGCGCTGGCCGAGCGCCGTGGGGCCGCGGCCGCGCCCGCGCATGTCTGGCTGCACGGGGCCAGCCTGGGCGAGGTCGCCTCGGCACGGCCGCTGGTCGCGGCGCTTCTGGCCGGGCGGCCGTGGCTGCGGATCGCCGTGACCTGCAACACGCCGACGGCGCGGGCGGCGGTGCGGGGCTGGGGCCTGCCGGCGGTGACGGCCGCGCTCGCCCCCCTCGACGCCGCGGGGCCGGTCCTGCGCTTCCTCGACGGATGCCAGCCGGCGCTCGCCCTCCAGATCGAGGGCGAGTTCTGGCCCGAGCGGCTCGAGGAGTGCCGGGCGCAGCGCATCCCGGTCGTCGTGCTGGGCGCGCGGATCTCGCGGCGGACGGCGGACCGGTGGCGACGGCTGGCCCCCGGGCTGATGCGGCGGATGCTGGGGTCGGTGCATCGGCTCTCGGCGCAGGACGCGGCCAGCGAGGCGCGGTTCCTCGCGCTGGGGCTGCCGCCCGCGCGGCTGGCCCCCCGGCACATGCTCAAGGCCCAGGTCGCGGGGGCTGCGCCGGCCGCGCCCTTCGCCCCGCCCGCGCCCCGGCCGCGCTGCCTTCTGGCCGCCTCGACGCACGAGGGGGACGAGGGGCCGATCCTCGACGCCTTCGCCCGCCTGCGCGAGGCGGGCCGCTTCGCGCATCTGATCCTCGCGCCCCGGCATCCCCAGCGCGGAGAGGCGGTGGCGGCGCTGGCGGTGTCGCGCGGCCTCGGCGTCGCGCGGCGGTCGCAGGGACAGGTGCCCGGCCCCGGCTGCGACGTGCACGTGGCCGACACCACGGGCGAGATGGCCTCGTGGTACGCCATGGCGGGCGTGACCGTGATCGGCGGAACCTTCGGGACGCTCGGGGGCCACACCCCGTTCGAGCCGGCGGCGCAGGGCTCGGCCATCGTCCACGGGCCCGACGTCGCCAACTTCGCCGAGGCCTTCGCGGCGCTTGACCGCGCCGGCGGGGCGGTCGCCGTCCCCGATGCCCGCGCGCTGGCCGGGGCCCTCGCGGCGCTGGACGAGGCGGCGCAGGGACGGCTCGCGGCGGCCGCCGCGGCGGCGCTGGCGGCGCAGCCCCTTCCCCCCGCCCTGCTTCAGGCGATCACGGCGCTGCTTCCGTCCAGCGGGTAGCGCGCCAGCACCGTGTGCCGCGCCCCGTCGCGGTGCAGCCGCGATTCGATCAGCGCGAAGTCCGCCACCGGGAAGGGCCCCGCGCGGAAGTCCATGTGGCCGGCCACCGCGCGTTCCAGCCGCAGCGCGTCCTCGGCGGCGATGTGGCGGAAGCGGCCCAGCGTCACATGCGGGACGAAGCGCCGCGCCGGGATCGACGCGCCCGCGCGCCGCGCCGCCGTCTCCACCTTGGCGTGAAGGCGCAGGAGCGCGGGCTCGGGCGCCACGCCCGCATAGGCGAGCCGGGGCGTCGCGCCGCCGAAGAGGCCGAGGCCCGCCAGCGTCAGCGCGAAGGCGGGCATCCGAAGGGCCGCCAGCGCCTCGTGCACGGCTTCGAGTTCCGCATCGCGCAGGTCGTCGAGGAACGAGAGGGTCAGGTGGAACTGCGCGGGCTCCACCCGGTCGGGCAGGGGCAGAAGGAACTGGAGCACGGTCAGCGCGCCGCGCACCGGGTCGGGCAGGTCGATGGCGACGAAGGCGCGGGTCACCGCGCGGCCAGCGCGGCGATGGCGCGCCGCACCTCGGCCCGGACCGGCCCCTCGCGCGGCGCGTCCGCGAGGCGCGTCAGCAGCGCCGCATCGGGCGGCGGGCGTCCGCCCCCGCCCCAGGACAGGCCGCGCAGCACCGCCTGCGCCGGCTCCGGCAGAGGGTCGGGCGCGTCGTGCCCCGCAAGGTCGGCCCAGAGCAGCGACCAGAGCCGCCCGACCGTCCAGGGATTGTAGCCCCCGCCCCCCAGCAGCAGGAACCGCGGCGCGAGCGGCCGAAGCGCCCGCGCGACGGCCCGGTGGGCATTGTTGGACAACGCAAGCCGCGACAGCGGATCTTCGGCGAGCATGTCGGCGCCGCACTGCAGCACCACCGCTTCGGGGCGGAAGGCCTCGACGGCGGGGACGATCAGCCCCTCCAGCGCCGCGCGCATCTCGGCGTCGTTGAAGCCGGCGGGCACGGGCAGGTTCAGGCAGTTGCCGCCGCCGTCGTCCGCGAGCGCGCCGGTGAAGGGCCAGCGACCCGCCTCGTGGATCGAGATCAGCAGCGTGCCCGGGTCGCCCGCGAAGGCGTGCTGCACGCCGTCGCAGTGATGCGCGTCGATGTCGACGTAGGCGATCCGTCCGACCCCCGCGCGGCGCAGGCCGAGCATCCCCAGCACCACGTCGTTGAGGTAGCAGAAGCCGTTCGCGCGGCCGGGCATCCCGTGGTGCGTCCCGCCCCCGGGCACGTGGACGGCCCCGCCCCCCCGCAGCAGCTCCGCCGCGAGCATGGTGCCCCCGGCCCCGGTCGCCGGTCGCCGGAAGACCTCCGCGAAGATCGGGTTCGACAGGGTGCCGAGCGCGTGCCGCCGCACCATGGCCTCGGTGGCGGGGCGGCCGGCGCGCGCCAGACGCTCGGCCTCCTCCAGCGCCGCGACATAGGTCGGGTCGTGCCAGAGGTGCAGCGCCGCCGGCCGGGCGCGCGGGCTGGTGCGGTACTGGCCGGGCGCGAACCAGCCCAGCGCGCGGCAGAGGTCGATCACCGTCGAGACGCGCGGGATCCGCAGCGGATGGGCGGGCCCGTAACTCGACCCCCGGTAGATCTCCGATCCGAGGAACAGCGGGCCGACCGGGGCCGCGACGGCCGCCGCAGGGCCGGGCGATCCCTGCGCCGTCACGACGACGGGCCCCCGATCCGCCCGGCCGCCGCGGCCGGGACTGGGGATGCCGCCCGGCGGGGCCTGGCCGCCAACCGCGCCCCAACCCCGCCCGTTCCCCGCATCACGATCCCTCCGCGCACCCCGGCGGAGGTATCGCGCGGCAGCGTCGCGTCAATCGCATCTTTTCATGGCCTTCCGACCGTTTTCGGGGCATCATGCCCTGTCGAAGACGACCCGCGGGGCCATGTGCCCCGACGGGCCCGCATCGGAACGATGCATCGCAGGGCGGGTTGGTTGCAGGCAATTTCCACGGGCGGCTTCTTCATGACCGATGCGACGATCCGATTTGCGGCCGATCCGGCGGCCGCCGTGCGCCGCCAGTGCGCGGCGCTGTGCTGGCGCATGGAGGCCGATGCCCCGCAGATCCTGCTGATCACCTCGCGCGACACGGGGCGCTGGGTGGTGCCCAAGGGGTGGCCCATGCCCGGGCTGTCCCCCGCCCGGACCGCCGCACGCGAGGCCTTCGAGGAAGCCGGCGTCCGCGGCACCGTGGACGAACGGAGCCTCGGATGCTTCGGGTACGAGAAGGTCCTGGGCCAGGGTGCCGCCCGCGGGCTTCGCGTGGCCTGCGTGGTGGCGGTGTTCCCGCTGCGGGTCGAGGGGCTCGAGGACGACTTCCCCGAGGCGGGCCAGCGGCAGCGCGCCTGGTTCGCGCCCGCCGAGGCGGCGGCGCGGGTCGACGAACCCGACCTCGCGCGGCTCCTCGCCGCGTTCCGCCCCGCGGACGGGGACGGGCCGGCGGCTTGACAAGCGGGCCGGGGTCCATACCTGTCGGCTGGCCGCGCCCGGCGGCGCCATCCCAGCCCGGACATCGACCGTCATGATCCACTACTCGCTGCGCTGCACGGCCGACCACCGGTTCGACAGCTGGTTCCCCTCGGCCGCCGCCTACGACGACCAGGCGGGGCGCGGCCTCGTCCGGTGCCCCGACTGCGGGACGGCGAGGGTCGAGAAGGCGCCGATGGCCCCGGCGCTGCGGTCCGGCCCGGCGGAGGAGGCCGGCCGCCCGCCCGCCCCGGCCGAGGCGCTCGCGCGCCGGATGGCCGCGCTGCGGCACCTGATCGAGACCAGGGCCGACTACGTGGGCCCCGACTTCGCCGCCGAGGCGCGCCGCATCCATGCCGGCGACGCGCCCGAGCGCGCGATCTACGGCGAGGCCGGTCCCGGCGAGGCACGCGCGCTGGTCAAGGAAGGCGTGCCCGTCGCGCCCCTCCCCTTCGTCCCGTCGCGGAAGGTGAACTGACGGCGGCTCTCAGATCTGCCGTTCGGGCATCTGGACGCGCAGCCCGTCGAGCGCGTCGCTGACCTTGAGCTGGCAGGTCAGGCGCGAGCGGAGGGGATCGGGCTGCCAGGCGAAGTCGAGCATGTCCTCTTCCATGGCGTCCTTCTTCGGGAGCCGGTCGACCCAGGCCGGGTCGACGTAGACATGGCAGGTCGAGCAGGCGCAGGCACCGCCGCAGTCGGCCTCGATCCCCGGTACGCCGTTGTCGCGCGCGCCCTCCATCACGGTCAGGCCGTTCGGCACGTCGATCACGTGCTCCTTGCCGCCGAATTCAACGTAGGTGATCCTGGCCATGCTGTCCGTCCGGTCCCGATTTGCTGCCGACCCCCCGACATAGGCGAGAACCGCCGGCTTGGCCAGACCCGCAACCGCCCCCGCGCGGGGCTTCCGGCCCCCCGTGCGCTGCGCTAGGCTTGCACCGCGAGAGGGGGGCGGACCACGGCATGAGCGGGACGAGGGGGGACGGCGACGCCCGCCGGCGCGGTGCCTCGCCCGCGCTGGCACTGCTGCTTCTTGCAGCCTGCGGCAGCGCCGCCGCGCCGCTTGCGCAGGCCAGCCTGTCCGCCGGCCTGCGCGGGTCCCGGCCCGAGCCCCGCGCCGACGAATGCTGGGCCGAGGATACGCTGCCGGCCGTGATCGAGACGGTGACGGACCAGATCGCCGAAGGGGCCGCGCCCGGCGACGCGCAGGCCTACCGAACGCGCATCCGCCAGCGCATCGTGGAGGAGCGGCGCACCGTCTGGATCCGCACCCCCTGCCCCTGGGACCTGACGCCCGAACGGATCGCCACGCTGCAGCGCGCGCTGAAGGCGCGGGGCGTCTACGACGGGCCGGTCACGGCGCGGCTGGATCGGGCCACGGCGCAGGCGGTGCGCCGCTACCAGTCGGGGAAGGGGCTGGAGAGCGACGTGCTGTCGCGCGCGGCGGCCGAGCGGCTGGGCGTCCTGCCGCCGGCGCGCTGAACGGCGAAGGGGGCGGCCGGTCGCCCCGCCGCCCCCCCGGATGCCGGATCCCCGTTTGCCCGGGGCCCGTCTACTGCCGATCCAGCGGCTCCTCGACGGAAAGGGCGACGAAGCGCGGATCGCCGCCCCGCCGCACCAGAAGAAGCAGCGACTTGCGGCCCGCGTCGCGCGCCTCGGTGATCCGGTCCTCAAGGTCCGACAGGCGCGTGACGGGCTGCTGACCGGCCTCGGTGATGACGTCGCCCTCGACGAGTCCCTTGGTGGCGGCCTCCGAGACCGGATCGACCCCGACGATCGCCAGCCCGCCGGCGCCCGGCTCCAGGCCAAGCTGGGCCGCGTCCTCCTCGGTCACGGGGCGGAGCGTCAGGCCCAGCAGCTCGGTCTGCTGCGGGGCGGCGTCAGGCGCGGCCCCGGTCAGGACCGTCGCCTCCTCGGCCTCCTCGCGCCGGCCCAGCGTGATCTGAAGCGTCTGCTCGCGGCCCTCGCGCATGATCACGACGTCGACCGGCTCTCCGATCGGCGCGTCGGCGACGGTGCGCACCAGCTGCCGGGTGTCTTCGACCGGGGTGCCGTCGAACCCGGTGATCACGTCGCCGGCGATCAGGCCGGCCTCGCGCGCGGGCCCCTCGGGCACATCGGTCACGAGCGCGCCCGCCGCCTCGGTCAGGCCCATCGCCTCCGCGACGTCGGGCGTCACGTCCTGGATGCGCACGCCGAGCCAGCCGCGCCGGGTCTCGCCGTACTGGCGAAGCTGCTCGACGACCTTGGTCACGACGTTCGACGACATCGAGAACCCGATCCCGATCGAGCCGCCGTTGGGCGACAGGATCGCGGTGTTCACGCCGATCACCTGCCCCTGCATGTTGAAGAGCGGGCCGCCCGAGTTGCCCCGGTTGATCGCGGCATCGGTCTGTATGTAGTCGTCGTAGGCGCCCTGAAGCTCGCGCCCGCGCGCCGAGACGATCCCCGCCGAGACCGAGAACCCCTGCCCCAGGGGGTTGCCCATCGCCATCACCCAGTCGCCCACGCGCATCGCGTCGCTGTCACCGAAGGTGACGAAGGGCAGCGGCTGCTCGCTTTCCACCTTGAGGAGCGCGAGATCGGTCTTGACGTCCGTGCCGACGATCGTGGCCTCGAGCGTCTGGCCCGAGTAGAACTCGATGTTGATCGTGTCGGCGCCCGCGATCACATGGTTGTTGGTGACGATGTAGCCATCGGCCGAGATGACGAACCCCGATCCGAGCGCCTCGGACCGGCGCGGCTGCCCCCCCTCGCCCTGGCCCTGGCCCTGGCGGTCCATGAAGTCGCGGAAGAACTCCTCGAAGGGCGAGCCTTCGGGAACCTGGGGCATCCCGTCCATCACCGGGGCCGAGACCACCGACGAGGTCGTGATGTTGACGACCGAGGGGCTGATCTGCGCGGCGAGGTCGGCGAAGCTCTCCGGGGGTGCATAGGCCGGGACGGCCTGGGCCCGGCCAGCCTGGACTTGCGCAAAGGTCAGGGCGACACCCACCAGCAGGGCGCCCATCAGACGGGTCCGGCGGCGCGCGAGGGGCGTCGGGCGGGCGATGGAAACGGCAACGGCAGACACCGTGGAACTCCTGTTCAAGGGATGCGCGGGGCGGAGGCAGCGCCGCCGTCCGGCCAGCGCAGGATGTAGACGGGCCCGCCGGGAATGCAAACGCCGACTGATCCGGTAGCCTCCTTGTGAACGCCCGTGCGCCTGCGTGCGCAGCGGGGGGCCTAACCCATGCGGCGCGCAAGGGCGACGAGCGCGATCCCCGCCGCCAGCGCGAGAAGGCCGACAAGCCGCCGCCGGTCGCGCGGAAGCCGGGCGATCAGCGCCAGCACCTCCTCCCTGCGCGAGGGGGCCAGCGCGATGGCCAGCCCCTCCACGATCAGGACCAGCCCGATGGCCAGAAGGACGACATCCACCGGTCAGTCCGTGACGGGCGGCGCGCTACCCTCGGGGGCCGGGGCCTCGGCCGGGGCGGCCCCGGCCGGCTCCTCGACGGTGACGGCCTGGTCGACCGCGGGCGCGGCCGCAGCAGCGGGCTCGGCCCCCTCCGGCGCCTTGTAGCTGCGCAGGTACTGGAAGAAGGCGCTGTCCGGCTCCATCACGATCGAGGACGACCCGGACTGAAGCGCGCGCTGGTACGAGGTCAGCGACCGCGTGAAGGCGAAGAACTCGGGATCCCGCCCGAACGCCTCGGCGTAGATCGCGTTGCGCTGGGCGTCGGCCTCGCCGCGCACCACCTCGGCCTGGCGCCGCGCGTCCGAGGTCAGCTCGACCACCGTCCGGTCGGCGCTGGCGCGCACGCGCTGCGCGGCCTCGTTGCCGCGGGCGATCTCGTCGGCCGCCTCGCGCTCGCGCTCGGCGCGCATCCGCGCGAAGGTCGCCTCGAGGTTCTGGTCGGGCAGGTCGGTGCGGGTCAGCCGCACGTCGACCACGTCGATCCCGAGCGAGGCGGCCTGGGCACGCGCCCGGTCGCGGATCTGGTTCATCAGCGCCGTCCGGTCCTCGGACAGGACCTGGCTCGAGGGGACCGAGCCCAGCACCTCCTGGATGGCGGGGTTGATGATCCCCTCCAGCCGGCGAAGGGCCTGCTGCTCGCCGCCCACGCCCACCGCCTCGCGGAAGTTCTCGAGGTTGGTGATGCGCCAGCGCGCGAAGGCATCGACCACCAGCCGGCGGTCGTCGAGCATCGTCACCTCGATCGGCGTCGTGGGCAGGCCGAGGATCCGGTCGTCATAGGTCACGACCTCCTGGATCAGCGGCAGCTTGAAGCCGAGGCCGGGCGTTTCCTTCACCTGGCGGATCTGCCCGAACTGGAGCACGAGCGCCTTCTCGCGCTCGTCGACGATGAAGACCGACGACAGGGCGAGGACGCCGACGACGGCGACGCCGCCCAGAAGGATTGCAAGGCGGTTCATCTCAGTTCACTCCCGTGGTCAGGGCGGCCGTGCCGCCGGGCGCGCCCGGCGACGGGAACGCCTGGGGGGGCAGCCCGCCGGCGGGCGGCGGCGTCGGGGCCGCGGGGCGCGCGTTGAGCTCGTTCAGCGGAAGGAAGGGCACCACGCCCTGCCCCCCGCCCTCGCCCGTGCCGTTCACGCCGTCGAGGATCACCTTGTTCATGTTGCCGAGCACGCCCTCCATCGTCTCGAGGTACATGCGGCGGCGCGTCACCTCGGGGGCCTTGATGTACTCGTCGTAGACCGACACGAAGCGGCTCGCCTCGCCCTCGGCGACGTTGACCACCTGCGCGCGGTAGGCCTCGGCCTGCTCGAGAAGCTGCGCCGCCTCGCCCCGCGCGCCGGCGGTCACGCGGTTGGCGTAGGCGTCGGCCTCGTTCTGCAGGCGCTGGCGTTCCTGCTGCGCGGCCTGGACCTGCCGGAAGGCGTCGATCACCTCGGCCGGCGGCGCCGCGCGCTGGAGGTTGACGCGGATCACCTGGATGCCCGCGTTGTAGCTGTCGAGCGTCGACTGGACCGAGGCCTGCAGGTCGGTCGCGATCTGGCCGCGGTCGCGGTTCAGGATGGGCGACAGCTCCGACCGGGCGATGATGTCGCGCATGGCGCTTTCGGACACCGCGCGGATCGTGTCCTCGGGATCGGCGAGGTTGAAGAGGTAGGCCGTCGGATCCGAGATGTTCCAGACCACCTGGAAGCCGATGTCGACGATGTTCTGGTCGCGCGTCAGCATCAGGCCGTTGCCGCCGTCGTTCTCGCTGGCCTCGGCGGTGCCGATCTCGGTCTGCCGCTCGCCCGTGACCTGGACCACCTCGGCCCGGACCAGCGGCCAGGGCGCGAAGTTCAGGCCGGGCTCGCCCACCGCCGAGAACTCGCCCAGGAAGAGCTCGACCGACCGTTCCTCGGGCCGCACGGAATAGAACGACATCCAGGCCCAGACCGCGACCAGCGCCGCGCCCGCGAGCGCGATCCCCCGCTTGGTGAAGACCGGGCCGATGTCGCCCGACCCGCCGCCCCCGCCGCCGCCCGCGGGACGGGCGCGCCCCCCCATCAGCACGCGGAGCTGCTCCTGCCCCTTCTTCACGATCTGGTCGATCTCGGGGATCTGGGGGCCGTCCCCGCCGGGCCTGCGGCCCGGCCGCCCGTCGTTGCGGGGGTCGCGGCCGTCGCGGTTGTCACCGCCGCCGCCACCGCCGCCCCAAGGCCCACCATTTCCTGCCATCGTGCCGGTCCCCTTTGTTCTGTCCGCCGTTAACTGGTCACTCCGCGACCGAAATCAAGCGCGGCGGGCCGGTCGCGGCCGCCCCCGCCGCCCGGTCAGGCGCGCCGCGCCGGATGCCGCATCGTCACCAGCTCCTCGGCCATGGTGGGGTGGACGGCGACCGTCCGGTCGAAATCCTCCTTGGTGGCCCCCATGCGGATCGCGATGGCGGCGAGCTGGATCATCTCGCCCGCGTCGGGTGCGACGACATGGCAGCCGAGCACGCGGCGCGTGGCCTGGCTGACCACCAGCTTCATCAGCACCCGGTCGGGCTCGCCGAGGAAGGCCGTCCGCATCGGGCGGAAGCTGGTGCAGTAGACGTCGACCGGCTCGACCTCGCGCGCGGCCTCCTCGGTCAGGCCGACGGCGCCCAGCTCGGGACGGGTGAAGACCGCGCTGGGCACGAGCGTGTGGTCCGGCTTGCGCGGCTGGCCGAGGAACACCGTGTCGGCGAAGGCGTGCCCCTCGCGGATGGCGATCGGGGTGAGGTTGATCCGGTCGGTCACGTCGCCCACCGCGAAGACCGAGGGCACCGCGGTCTGGCTGTAGTCGTTGACCGGGATCTGGCCGCGCCGACCGGTCTCGAGCCCCAGCGCCTCGAGCCCCAGGCCCTCGGTGTTGGGTGTCCGGCCGGTCGCGAAGAGCACGAGGTCGACCACCCGCTCCACCCCGTCGGTGGTGAAAGCATGGATGCCGTCGCCCTGCCGTTCCATCCGCAGGATGTCGGTGCCGCAGCGGATGTCGATGCCGCGCGCCTGCATCGCGGTGGCCACATGGCCGCGCGCCTCGTCGTCGAACCCGCGCAGGATCTGCGCGCCGCGGTAGGCGATCGCCACCTCGGACCCGAGGCCGTGCAGGATGCAGGCGAACTCGGACGCGATGTAGCCGCCGCCGATCACCAGCACGCGGCGCGGCAGGTCGGGCAGGTCGAACAGGTCGTCCGACACGACGCCCAGCTCGGCGCCCGGGATCGCGGGGCGGACGGGCCGTCCGCCGGTCGCGACCAGGATGTGGCGCGCGGTCACGGTTCCGCCGGACGCGAGGCGCAGCGCATGCGCGTCCTCGAGGGTCGCGCGCGTGTCGTGGATGCGGACGCCCGCCTTCTCGAGCCCGGCCCGGTAGGCCGCCTCCAGCCGCGACAGTTCGGTCTGCAGATGCGCGCGGAAGGCGGGCCAGTCGAACCCGTCGACCGTCGCCCGCCAGCCGTAGCCCGCCGCCTCGCGCACCAGGCCGCGATACTGCGAGGCGAAGACCATGAGCTTCTTGGGCACGCAGCCCCGGATCACGCAGGTGCCGCCCATCCGGCTCTGCTCGGCCAGCCCGACGCGCGCGCCGCCCTCGGACGCGGCGATCCGCGCCGCGCGCACGCCACCGGAACCGCCGCCGATGACGAAGAGGTCGTAGTCGAATTCCAACCCTAGTCCCCCAGGTCGGCGAAGATGTTGTCCGTGGCCGCGAACTCCACGAGCTCCTCGGCCTCCTCGCCGGAGTTGATGTCGCGCAGCGTGACGCGCCCGTCGCCGTGGCCGATCGCCACCACGTCGCAGATGTCGACGAAGAGCCCGTTCTCCACCACGCCGGGAATCTGGTTCAGCACCATCGCCATCTGCCGCGGGTTGCCGATCCGGCGCAGGTGCAGGTCGACGATGTAGTTGCCCTGGTCGGTGACCAGCGGCGCGTCGGCGTTCATCCGCAGCGTGCAGTCGCGGTTCAGCACGTCGAGGCTGACCAGCGTCTCCTCGATCAGCGCCTTGGTGGTCTGCCAGCCGAAGGGCACCACCTCCACCGGCAGCGGGAAGGCGCCCAGCGTCGCCACCTCCTTCGCGGCGTCGGCGATGACGATCATCTGGTCGCTGGCGGTCGCCACGATCTTCTCGCGAAGGAGCGCCGCGCCGCCGCCCTTGATGAGGTTGAGCCGGGGGTCGATCTCGTCCGCGCCGTCGATCGTGAGGTCGAGCCACTTGGCCTCGTCCAGCGACATCAGCGGCACCCCGAGCTGCCCCGCGAGTTCGGCCGTCCGCGCCGAGGTGGGCACCCCGTGGATCCGCAGCCCCTCGGTGCGGATGCGCTCCGCGAGGCAGCGGACCATCCAGGCGGCGGTCGATCCGGTGCCGAGCCCCACGCGCATCCCCGGCTCGATGAACGCCACCGCGCGCCGGGCCGCGACGAACTTGGCCGTGTCGATGGGCGATAGGTCGGCGGGCATCCTTGTCCTCCGGGGGCTGGCAGCCCGGTTATAGGCAAGGAACCCGCCGGGCGCGAGCGGCTTTTGCCCCGCGCCCGCTCAATCGGCCTGCGGTTGCGCCACGGCGGCCAGCGCCCGCGCCACCTCGTCGAGGTCGACGCGGCCGTCGCCGCCGCGGTCGAGGGCCAGCAGCGCCTCCATCGCCTCGGCGTCGGCGTCGGTCACGCGCTCGCGCGCCGCGCGCTCGGCCTGCGCCGCCAACTCGGCGGCCGAGGCCCGCCCGTCGCCGTCGGCATCCGCCTCGCGCAGCGCGAGTTGCGTCCGGCCCCGGTCGCGCAGCGCCGCCGTGCCGTCGAGGGCCGCCGCCTCCTCCGCCGTCAGCGCGCCGTCGGCGTCCAGGTCCGCGCGCAGAAGCTGGCCCAGCGCGCGGCCCCGCGCGTCGGCCCGCGCCAGCGCCAGCGCGCGGCCGATGCCCCGGGCGTCGATCGCGCCGTCCCGGCCGTGCCCGTAGATGAGCGAGGCCGCCTCGCGCAGCACCCGGTCGGGCGCCATCCGCATCCGGCGCAGCACGCGGGCGGGCAGCCGTTCGGCCAGACGCGCGCCCTCCGGGTCGGTCGGCGCGGCGGGGGCCGCCTCCTGCGCCGCGAGGGAGGTTGCCGCGAGAAGGAGCGCGAGGCCGGCGGCGGCACAGGCGGCGGCGGGGCGGGCGGAGGCGGGGCAGGCGGAGGCGGGGCGGGCGGGGATGGGGCGGGCGGGGATGGGGCGCATGACGGTCCTTCTCGGGTTTCGACCAGCTAGTCGCGCCCTGGTTAACCGCGGGTTAAGCGTCGCGCCCCCCGCCGCTTCGCGCCCGCCCCGGGGATGGTCGCATTTCCGCCTGTCCTTCCGCCGCGTCCGGCGTCAGGATCGGCGCGGTCCGCCCGTGGAGTCGCCGCATGTACCGCCTGCACTACGCCCCCGACAACGCCTCGCTGATCGTGCGGCTGGTGATGGACGCGCATGCGATCCCCCGCGACCTCGCGCTCGTGGACCGAAGCGCCGGCGCGCAGCACACGGACGCCTATCGCGCGGTCAGCCCGACCGGCCTCATCCCCGCGCTGGAGACGCCCGAGGGCACGCTGTTCGAGACGGGCGCGATCCTGCTGTGGCTGGGCGACCGGCACGGGCTGGTGCCCGGTCCCGGTCACCCCGACCGCGGCGCGCTGCTCGCCTGGCTGTTCTTCGTGTCGAACACGCTCCACGCCGACATGATCCAGATGTTCTATCCCGACCGCTACGTGCCCGAGGCGGCGATTCCCGGCCACAGCGCGATCCTGATCGACCGGCTCCGGCGGCACCTCGGCCTGCTCGACCGCGCCGCCGCAGGCCATCCGGCGCTGTTCGGGGCCGACGGCATCCTTCTGCCCTACATCCTGACCCTGGTCCGCTGGGGACACCTTTATCCCGAGGCCGGCCCGCGCTGGCTGCGGCTGGAGGATACGCCCGCGTTCGCGGCCCTTGCCCGCCGCTACGAGGCGCTGCCGACGACGCTGGCCACCGCCGCGGCCGAGGGGCTTGGGCCAACCCCCTTCTCCGCCCCCGCCTACGCCGAGCCCGCCGAGGGCAGCGCGACCTGATGTTCCTTTCCGTCTTCGACATGTTCAAGGTCGGCATCGGTCCGTCGTCGTCGCACACGATGGGACCGATGGTGGCGGCCGCGCGGTTCCTCGACGCGCTGCGCGCCAGCCCCTTCCGCCCGCGCGGGGTCCGCGCCAGCCTGCACGGCAGCCTTGCGTTCACGGGGGTCGGCCATGCGACCGACCGCGCGGTGATCCTCGGCCTCTGCGGGTTCGAGCCGGCGACCTATGACGCCGACCGCGCGGAAGCCGCGCTGGCGCAGGTGCGCCGCGTGAAGGCCGTCAGCCCGCCGGGCCTGCCGACGCTGGCGTTCGATCCGGGCGCGGACCTCGCGTTCGACTACGGCCCGCCGCTGCCCGGCCACGCGAACGGGATGGTTCTGCGCGCGACCGACGCGCAGGGCGACGTGATCCTGGCCGAGACCTACTATTCCATAGGCGGCGGCTTCGTCGTGACCGAGGCCGAACTGGCGGGCGGAGGGGCGCGCGCCGACGACCGGCCCGTGCCCTACCCCTTCGACACGGGCGCCGCGATGCTGCGGATGGCGGCGGAGTCCGGCCTGTCGGTCGCCGCCATGAAGCGCGCGAACGAGCGCGCCTTCAGGGCCGACGCCGAGATCGACCGGGGCATGGACCGCATCTGGCAGGTGATGTCCGACTGCATCGACCGGGGCATGGCGGCCGAGGGCATCCTGCCCGGCGGGCTGAAGGTCCGCCGCCGGGCCAAGGGGATCCACGACGCGCTTCTGGCCGAGCGCGGGCGGAACCTGACCGCCCCCCACACGATCAACGACTGGATGAGCCTCTACGCGATGGCCGTGAACGAGGAGAACGCGGCCGGTGGCCAGGTCGTGACCGCGCCGACCAACGGGGCGGCGGGCGTGGTTCCGGCGGTGATCCGCTACTGGCTCGACCACGTTCCGGGGGCAGGCCGCGCCGGCGTGGGCGACTTCCTGCTGACGGCGGCGGCGATCGGGGGCCTCGCCAAGCACAACGCCAGCATCTCGGGCGCCGAGTGCGGCTGCCAGGCGGAGGTGGGCAGCGCCGCCGCGATGGCCGCCGCGGGCCTCTGCGCGGTAATGGGCGGCACCCCCATGCAGGTGGAGAACGCCGCCGAGATCGCGCTGGAGCACCATCTGGGCATGACCTGCGACCCGGTGAAGGGTCTGGTTCAGGTCCCCTGCATCGAGCGGAACGGGCTGGGCGCCATCAAGGCGGTGTCGGCCGCGTCGCTGGCGCTGCGCGGCGACGGCGTGCACCTCGTCAGCCTCGATGCCTGCATCGAGACGATGCGCCAGACCGGGGCCGACATGCACGCCAAGTACAAGGAGACCTCGCTCGGCGGCCTCGCCGTCAACGTGCCGAACTGCTGAACGCTAGAAGATCAGGATGTCGGCCGCCGTGACCGAGGCCCCGGCCTGAAGGTCGGCGATCAGCACGGACCGGTCGCCGCCGCGCCCGTCCGCGTCGAACCACAGCGTCGCGTCCGAGGTGCGGAAGACGAAACGGTCGTCCGCATCCAGCGCAAGGCTGGCGTTCGCGCGGGTGCGGAACTGCCCCGCGGCAAGCGCGCCCACCTCGAGATCGCCGAAGCCCGCATCGTCGAGGCGGAAGCGGTCGTCGTTGCCCGGTGCGCCGCGGAAGTCGGCGATGCGGTCGCCGCCCTCGGTGGCGCGCCCGAACTGGAACACGTCGTCGCCCGCGCCGCCGGCCAGCCGGTCGCCACCCGCCCCGCCGACGAGCGTATCGTCGCCCGCCCCCCCCGCCAGCCGGTCGCGCCCGCCCCGGCCGTCGAGCAGGTTGGCCCCGAGATCGCCGCGCAGGACGTCCGCGCCGCGCGCCGATCCGACCACGTTCTCGATCCCGAGAAGCGTGTCGCCCGCGGCCCGCCCGGTGCCCGCGAAGCTGCCGTCGAGCGCGATCCGCGCGCCGGGCCGGCCGGCGATCGAGACGGTGTCGCTGCCGTCGCCGCCGTCGATCGTCTCGCTCCCGGTGCCGAGGACGAAGCGGTCGTTCCCGCCGCGCCCGAGGATGGCGCCGTCGACCCGGCCCGTGCCCCCGTCGTAGACGTCGTTCCCCGACCCGAGCTGGATCGTCCCCTGCACGGTCCCGCGGTTGACGAAGGCGATCGCCCCGTTCGCCGATCCGTTGACGAACAGCGCGTAGTTGCCTTCCTTCAGCGCCAGCATCAGGCCCTCGTTGCGGATGCTGAAGGCCTGGCCGACCGATTCGATCTGGATCACGGCGGCCTGGGCCGACATGGACCCCCGGTTGACGATCGACCCGGAGCCGGCCGCGGCGGTCTCGATGCTGATGGCGGTGATCGCCCCGTCGATCGCCCCGTCGTTCACGACGTCGATCCCGCCGCCCTGCAGCGTCAGCGCGTTGACCCCGTAGACGGACCCCCCCTCCTGAACATTGACCGTCGCGTCGGAGGGCTGGGCGATGTCGCCGCGGAGGTCGATCCCGACATTGCCGTAGACCTCGCCGGCGACGTTGACGGTGATGCCGGCCCCCGTCCCCAGGATCGCCGTCCCGTTGGACGCGCCGATCACGACGCTGGCGCGCAGGTTGACGGTATCGCCCGCCTCGGCGTTCACGACGTTCGTGACGCCGATCGTGGTGGTGGGGGTGATGACGGCCATCGGGGGCACTCCGTGGAAAGGTCGGGTGGGCGGGTCCGCTCGGGCGGCGCCTCAGAAGATGAAGATGTCGGCGGCGGTGACGACCGCCCCGGCCTGGAGGTTCGCGATCTGGACCGGGCCCGCGCCCCCCGCGCCGTCCCGGTCGAACCACAGCGTGGTGTCGCCGGTGCGGAAGACGAAGCGGTCGTCGGCGTCCGCGCCGGTGTTCGCGGCGGCGCTGCGCCGGAACTGCGAGGCGTCGAGCGCGCCGGTATCGAGGCCGCCGCCGAAGCCCGCATCGTCGAAGCGGAAGCGGTCGTCGTTGCCCGGCCCCCGCCCGAAGTCGGTGATCGTGTCGCGCCCCTGCGCGGCCGAGGCGAAGACGAAGGCGTCGTTGCCGCGCCCGCCCGTCAGCGCGTCGCGGCCCGCGCCCCCCACGAGCTGGTCCGCGCCGCGCCCGCCGGACAGGACGTCGCGCCCCCCCTGCCCGTCGAGCAGGTTGCCGGCGCGGCTGCCGGTCAGCACGTCGCGCCCGAAGAACGAGCCCGTCACCGCCTCCACGCGCAGGTAGGTATCGCCCCGCGCCGCGCCGGCGTTGCTGGCGACGGTGCCGCCCAGCGTCACGCGCACGCCGCCCCCGTCGCCGAAATCGATCCGGTCGAACCCCGCCCCGCCGTCGATCCGCTCCGCGCCCCGGCCCGGCTCGAACACGTCGCGCCCGCCGCGGCCGAAGACGGTGCCCGCGACCGTGCCACCGAGGTTCTGGTAGAGGTCGGCGGTGCCGCCCATCTGGACGTTCCCCTGGATCGTGCCCGCGTTCCTCACCACCAGCCCGAGCCCGGTCGAGGCGTCGGACACGATCGCGTCGCGCCCCGTCCCCGTCTCGCGGATCGTCGCGCCCGCCAGGTTCTCGATCGTCACGCCCTCGGTCGTGCCCGCAGCGATGCGGATCGCGGCGCCGCCCCCCTCGATCGCGCCGCGGTTTATGATCGTGCTGATCTCGTCCGCGTCCACCCCGCCCAGAAGGATGCCCGTGGCCGTCCCCGCGATCGTGCCGAGGTTAAGGACCGAGGTTCCGTAGGAATCGAACCGCACCGCGGTCGCGCCCGCCACCTCGCCCCCGGCCCGCACGTAGAGCGCGTTGGAGACGTCGCCCCCGCGGTCGGCGCCCAGATGGACGCCCACCGCCCGGCGCCCCTCGACCGATCCCTCGACCGTCACGGTGACCGCGCCGCCGAGCCCGCGGATGCCCGTGCCGGGCGCCACGACCGATCCGGTCCCGGTCACGTTGATCGCCAGCTCGTCGACGGCGTTGTTCGTCCGCCGGACGGTCGCGGTGAGGTCGGTGGTGATGACGACGTTGGGCATGGGGCGCGGTCTCCGGCGGGGGCGGGCGGGATGGTAGCGCGCCGCGGCCCGGGGCAAATGGATTTCCGCCGTCCCTAGCATCGCGGGGGCGTCCCGGAAACCCCCGTTCGCGCTGGACCCGGGCACCCGGCGGGTCTATGCCCGGCCCCATGACACCCCTGGGCGCCGACCGCATCCTTCCCGGCATCGCGCTGATGCTCGCCTTCTGCGCGCTGGCCCCGCTGCTCGACGTGGCCGCCAAGCTCGCGGCGCAGACCGTGCCCGTGGGCCAGATCACCGCGGCGCGGTTCGTCGTCCAGGGCGCGCTGATGGTGCCCGTGGCGCTCGTGCTGCGGACGGGCTGGCGCCTTCCGCCGCGCATGGCCGGGCTGGTCGCGCTGAGGGCGGCCTTCCTGATCGTGTCGACCTACTGCTTCGTCGCCGCGCTGACCGTGATGCCCGTGGCCGACGCGCTGGCGATCGCCTTCGTGGAGCCGTTCATCCTGCTCGTGCTGGGCCGGGTCCTGTTCGGGGACGAGGTCGGGCCGCGCCGGATCGCCGCCTGCGCGACGGGCTTCGGCGGCGCGCTGCTCGTGATCCAGCCGAGCCTCGCGGCCTTCGGGGCGGTCGCGCTCTATCCCCTGGGCACGGCCTTCGCCTTCGCGGCCTACATGATCGTCACGCGGGCGATGGCGGGGGGTCTGCACCCCGTCGCGATGCAGGTCCATACCTCGGCGGCGGGGGCGGCGATGGCGGTGCCCGTGGTCTGGATCGCGCAGGGGTCCGGGATCGCCGCGCCCGATCCGGTCCTGCCCCAGGGATGGGCCTGGGCCTGGCTTTTCGGCGTCGGCCTCTGGGCCGCCGTCAGCCATCTCTGCATGACCTACGCGCTGACCTTCGCGCCCGCGAGCACGCTCGCCCCGCTCCACTACCTCGAGATCGTCGCGGCGGTGGCGCTGGGATGGACGGTCTTCGGCGACTGGCCGGGATCCGCGACCTGGGCCGGGATCGCGGTGATCGTGGGGTCCGGGCTCTACGTCGTCCACCGCGAGCGGCGTGCGGCGCGGCGCCGGCCGGGCGCGCGGGTCAGCCCCGCAGCGCCGCCAGGGCCGCGTCCAGCCGCCGGCGCGGCAGGATGACGAGCATCCCCGCCGCGTCGAGCCGCAGCCGCACGTCCGGCTGATCGACCACGTTCGACGTGCCGATCCGCCCGGCGGGGGCGAAGCCGATCCCGCCGAGCGGCCAGCGCAGGCCGCGGCTCTCGCCCGTGACGGGGGCCAGCGGAAACAGCGACAGCCGGTCGCCGCGCCGCAACCGCAGCGCGAGATCCCGCCCCGCCGGGGCCGCGAACACCGCATCGCCCCCGCCCAGCAGAAGGCAGGGCGGGCCCGGATGACGGACCAGCGCGTTGAGCACCGCCAGCGCGTGGTCGAGCCGCCCGCCCAAGGCGCCGACCGCGACGACGAACGGCGCGCGGATCGACCGGAGCGCCTTGTCGAAGTCGGTCGTGTCCTGCTCGGCGATCGGATGCAGCCGGTCGGACAGGCGCGCCCGCGCCGCCGCGCCGATCGAATCGAGGTCGCCGATCACCGCCTCGGGCACGAGGCCCGCGGCCAGCGCGCGGTCCGCACCCCCGTCGGCCGCGACGAGGCAGGGCGCGCGATCGAGCGCGGCGCGAAGGTCGGCGCGCGCCACCGGCCCGCCCGCCAGCAGCGTGATCCCGTGGCGGGACTGGACAATCGGGCTTGCCATGCGAAGACTCGGTCCAAATAAGGCAGGGGGACACTGCGCAGGCCACAATCAATCCTTCAAATCACCCCGTTCTGTCCACGTAATTGGGCGGCCGGGGGATACAGTGCGGCAAGATTAGATGCGGAAGGCGAACAAACCGATGATCGGTGGAAGCAAGATCCTGACGGTGTCCTACGGCACCTTCTCCTGCACGCTCGAAGGCTTCGACGAACCCTTCAGCACCATGAAGGCGATCGCCGAATACTTCCGGGACCTTGCCGCCGACGACCGCTACTTCGGGGCCGAGCCCCCCACCCCCGACGCCGCCATGCTGCACCGCATCGCCGAGCGCGAGATCCAGCGCCGGGTGGAGGCGCGGATCCAGGACAACGGCGTGGTGCTGCGCGCAGGCGGGCTGCCGGCGACGGTCGAGCCCGGGCCCGGCCCGGTGCCGTCGATCGCGCCGGCGGCTGAACCGGTCGAGAGCGTCTCGGCCAAGCTGATGCGGATCCGCGCGGCGGCGCAGTCCGGCCCGGCGGCGGACCCCGCGCCCGCGGCCCCGCCCGCGGCCCCGCCCGCGGCCCCGCTTGCGGCCGAGATGCCGATGGTGACGGCCCTGGACCTCGCCGCAGACCGCATCCCGGACCTCGACGTGCCCGGCGCGCGTCGCGGGAGTGACGCAGACGCTACGGCGCGGACCGTGGG